>LNFM01000377.1_pt1 | contig 133805 bp, 119 predicted proteins | sample 596031 | NCBI WGS metagenome assembly LNFM01 (sample SAMN04254537, study PRJNA301005) | activated carbon metagenome | isolation source: dual media filters at the Ann Arbor, Michigan drinking water treatment plant | place: USA: Ann Arbor | reverse complement strand
CGATGGGCCCCATGGGCTCGGGCGCCGGGCCGGGTTCGGGCTGGTGTTCGAAGGGCAGCAGCGGCTCGCCGCCGTCCAGGTGGATGGGTCCGGCACCGCCCGGGCGGTCGGCAATGTGCATGGCCATGGAATGCTCCCTGTTCTAACGTCGAACAGTAGGGGTCCGGGCGCGGGCACACAGCCTCGGATCGTTCCCAGGGTGGGTGTGACTGCCCCCCGCAAACCCTCGGATCGTTCCTCAGTTGACAAGCGGGCGCGGGTGCGTCAACCGCACCGGGGTCGAGCCCTCATGTCAGGGCGCCGGCGCCTTCACCGCCAGCCCCAGGTGGTAGGCGATGAAGGCCAGCATGTCGGCAGCGCTCCCCGCGCCAGCCTTCGCCTCAGGGCGTGACCGCGACCTTCAGCACGCCATCACGCTGGTGGCTGAACAGGTCGTAGGCGGCTTCGATGTCGTCCAGCTTGAAGCGGTGCGTCACCATCGCCCCCAGGTCGATGCGGCCGCCTTCGATCACCGACATCAGCCGGCGCATGCGTTCCTTGCCGCCCGGGCACAGCGTGGTGACGATCTTGTGGTCGCCCAGGCCGGCGGCGAACGCGCCCAGCGGAATGGTCAGGTCGGTGGAGTACACCCCCAGGCTGGATAGCGTGCCGCCGGGGCGCAGCACGCGCAGGCAGGCCTCGAAGGTCTGCTGCGTGCCCAGCGCCTCGATCGCCACGTCGACACCGCGGCCGCCGGTCAGCCGCATGATCTCGTCCACCGGGTCCAGCTTGCTGGCGTCGATGACGTGGTCGGCGCCCATCTTCGACGCCATGTCCAGCCGGCCCGCCAGGCGGTCGACCCCGATGACGACGCTGGCGCCACTGAGCTTGGCCCCGGCCGTGGCGCACAAGCCGATGGGCCCCTGCGCGAACACCGCGACGATGTCGCCGATGCGGATGTCGGCCCGTTCGGCGCCGCTGAAGCCGGTGGACATGATGTCCGGGCACATCAACACCTGTTCGTCGGTCAGGGCGTCGGGCACGGGCGCCAGGTTCACCATCGCGTCGGGCACCAGCAGGTATTCGGCCTGGCAGCCGTCGATGGTGTTGCCGAAGCGCCAGCCGCCCAGTGCCTTCCATCCGTGCGCGGTGCCGGCACCGTCCTGCGAGCAGGTGCCGCACAGGCAGGCGTTGCTCCAGCCGCTGGGGGTGATGGCCCCGGCGATCACACGCTGGCCTTCACGGTAGCCCTGCACCGCCGAGCCCAGCTTCTCGATCACGCCCACCGGTTCGTGCCCGATGGTCAGGCCCTTGGCCACGGGGTACTCGCCCTTCAGGATGTGGACATCGGTGCCGCAGATGGTGGTGGTGGTGACGCGCATCAACGCGTCGAGCGGGCCGACGTCGGGAATGGGCTTGTCGTCCAGGACGATGCGCCCGGGTTCGACAAAAATGGCTGCCTTCATCTTGGCCATGAACTGCTCCGGTAGTGGGATGGGTCATGCGGTGTTCCGGTGCCGAAGGCAAACGGGCCGCTGAACCAGTATCCCCAGCGCGGGTTGCAGTCGCTTGACCTCGATCAAGGGCGGGGCCTGCAAACCTTTGCGCCGTGGCTGCCAAGGCGCCGTTGATCGCAAGTCGCCAGCACGCCCGCCGCGGCGGCTGGAACAAAGCCCAGAGTTTCTGCGCCAGTTCCAGAGGTGAGCTTGTCGTTGGGAGTTGCCGTCGCTCCATGCTCATCGGCCGCTGTCGAATCTGCTCGCCGCGCGGTGGCCGATCAGACCCGCGGTGCCGGCGCTTGAGGCGATCTTCCGTTGGCGCGGACCTCTTTCGAAGCAGCGGCGACCCCCGAAATCCGGGGGCTACTTGAGCTGGCAATGCGATTGCATATTGCGATTGCGGAACGCTTGTTGCCAAGAATGGCGCAAGCACGCTGATCGTCCCTCGGGGAATTCCGCAGCGTGGTCTTGCAGGCCGTCCTGTCCACTCCACCCGCGCCATCACGTCGAGGTAGCTCACCATGACCCCACACATGAAGTCTCTTGCTGCCGCAGCCACCGTTGCCTGCAGCGCAGCGTTCGGCCAGGCTCATGCAGCCAGTTACGTGCTGGACCTGCAAGGCGTGGCTGGAGACATCGTCGTCGACAGTTTCGTCTCGGGCACTGACCAGATCACCCTGGGTCGTCTGGGCCTGATCGGGTTCGGACCCCCGATCGAACTGGTCCAGGGTGACGACATTTCCGCCATGGTCACCATCCTGGACGGGCCGCTGGTGGTACCGGCCTCGCCCAACCAGATCTTCGGCTTCGAGGTGAGTGGCATCAATCTCCCGCAGTTCGACAACTCGCCAGGGGCGAGTGTGGTGATGTCGGGAGAAGTCACGTTCTACCTGAACGGCGAGGTGGTGCGCACAGGGAGTGGCGGTTGCGGCAACTGTTCGTTCGTGGCCATTCTCCTGGCGCCCGGCGCGAGCTTTGCCTTCGACCAGATCGCGATGACAGGGCAGTTCCTGAATCTCACCAGCCCCTACACCATCGACAGAGCCGAGTTCGGCTATCAACTGACCCAGCCGGTGCCCGAACCCGCAACCTGGGCGCTGTGGCTGGCCGGGCTGGCCGGGATCACCCTGCTGGCGCGACGCCGGGCCGCCTGAGTCTTCATGCGTCGGCCGCGGCTTCGGCAACCGCCGGCCCGTTGATGAAAGAGATCGACTGCCCGCTGCAGTTCACGCAGCCCGGCGGCGACGTCGCCTCCGAACAGCGCAGGCTTGCAGGCCGTTGCCAGCGCGTCGATCAGCACGATGCCGGGGTCGCCGCCATGCCGTTTTTTCGCGGTTTCCAGCAATCCGTCGGCAACACGGCCGATCGTGGCGCCGCGCCAGGGTTGCGCCCTCAGCAGCTGGCTATAGACCAGGTGCAGCGCGATGGCGGTTTCGACGTCGCCTTGTTTCGCCCGGGCTGGTTCCGGCTCTATACGCGCGCGTTCGAGCAGTCGACGTGCACGTACTTATGGGTGCTTGTCGATCAGCCGTGCGTCGGCGTGATAAGCCGCCAGAGCGCACGGCAATTTCCCAAGCTACCCCACCAGCCCGTCGAACAGCCAGACGTCGACCATTCCGCCAGCCGGCACCGAGCCCTGATCGTGCCCGATGACGATGAGCGCATTGGCCTGGCTCATGCTGCGCAGGATGCCGGCGCCTTGCGATCCCGTCACCTGCACCTGCCACTGGCCATCATCGCCGCGGCTGACCAGGCCGCGCTGCAGTTCGGTGCGGCCAGGGCGCTTGCGGATGCCTTGCAGGCAGCGCGCCTGCAGCACCGGCAGCGGCTCGGGCAGGGCGCCGGCCAGCTGCAGCAGGGCGCTGCGCACCAGCGCGTAGAACGTCACCAGGGCCGCCACCGGGTTGCCGGGCAGGGCAAACAGCCAGCTGCTGCGGCCGCCGTGCTGCACCGGGCCGAAGGCGAAGGGGCGGCCGGGGCGCATGGCCACCTTCCAGAACGCCACTTCGCCCATGCGGGCGAGCAGGGCGCGCGTGTGGTCGGCGTCACCGGCGCTCACGCCGCCGCTGGTCAGCACCACGTCGGCACCAGCGATGGCGGCTTCCAGCGTGTCCTGCAGGGCGGCGGGGTCGTCGCGCACCACGCCCAGGTCCAGCACGTCCATGCCCAGGCGCTGCAGCGCAGCCATCAGCGCGTAGCGGTTGCTGTCGTACACGCAGCCCGGGTCCAAAGCCTGGCCCAGGCTGCGCAGTTCGTCGCCGGTGGAAAACACCGCCACGCGCAGCCGCGGCCGCACCGGCACGCTGGCGATGCCCAGCGAAGCGATCAGGCCCAGGTCCGCCGGGCGCAGCACACGCCCGGCCTGCACCGCCGGCTTGTCCCGCGCCAGGTCTTCACCGCGGCGGCGGCGGTTTTCGCCCGACTGCAGCACGCCGGGGGCGATGTGCACCTGGCCGCTGGCGGGTTCGCCCTCGACGCGGCACAGTTCGATGGGCACCACCGTGTCCAGGCCGTCGGGCATCACCGCACCGGTCATGATGCGCACACATTCGCCGTCGGCCACCCGGCCCTGGAAGGGCGGACCGGCGAACACCGTGCCCACCGCACGCAGCTGCAGCGGCTGGCCGGCGGCCAGTCTGGCGCCGGCGAAGGCATAGCCGTCCATGGCCGAGTTGTCGTGGGCGGGCACGTCGATCGGCGACAGGATGTCGGCCGCCAGCACCCGGCCCAGCGCGGCGGTCAGCGGGCTGTGTTCCAGGCCGTCCAGCGGGCGCATGGCCGCGGCGATCGCGGCGCGGGCTTCGTCCAGGCTCAGCTGCGGGTCGCCAGCGGCAACGGGGGAGGGGCCCAGGGCCGGGCTCGGGTCGGGGGAAGCAGGCGCGTTCATGGTGCAATCGGCGGTTTGTGCCTGATTCTGCCGTGCCACCCCTGTTCCCTCGCGCCACCCCGATGCCCCTGGCCTGTCCGACCGCCACCGCCTCATGAGCACGGTGGCCGACAGCCTGGGTCTGGCGCTGCAATTGGTGGCTGGCGCCGACGCGGAACTGCTGGGCATCGTGGGCTTGTCGCTGCGCGTCAGCCTGTCGGCCTGCCTGCTGGGGGCGGGCGTGGGCCTGTGGCTGGGGGCGTGGCTGGCGGTGGCCCGGTTTCGCGGGGTGGGCGGCGTGGTGTGGCTGTTGAACACCCTGCTGGCCCTGCCTTCGGTGGTGGTGGGGCTGTCGGTCTACCTGCTGCTGTCGCGCGCCGGGCCCCTGGGCAGCCTGGGCATCCTGTTCACGCCCACGGCGATGGTGGTGGCGCAAAGCGTGCTGGTGGTGCCGTTGATCGCCGCGCTCACGCGCCGGCTGGTGCTGGACGCGCTGGCCGAAGGCGGCGAGCAACTGCAGTCGCTGGGCGCCGGGCCGCTGCAGCGCGCGTTGCTGATGCTGGTGCACGAACGCCTGGCGGTGCTGACGGTGCTGCTGACGGCCTTCGGCCGGGCGATTTCCGAAGTGGGCGCGGTGATGATCGTGGGCGGCAACATCGACGGCGTCACCCGCGTGATGACGACCGCCATCGCGCTGGAAACGAGCAAGGGCGACCTGCCGCTGGCGCTGGCGCTGGGTTTGGTGCTGCTCGGGGTGGTGGGCATCGTCAACCTGGGCATTGCGCTGCTGCAGGCGCGTGCGGCCACGGCCACGACGCCCGACCTGGCCCCGGCGGCACGCCCGGGGCACCACGGGCCGCCGCGCGAACCCGTCAGCCCGCCGCGCACCGATCCCGGCCCGGATCTGCTGCGCCTGGACGCCGCCGGCCTGCGCTTCGGCCAGGTGCATGCCCTGCAGCCCACGAGCCTGAATGTGCGCCGCGGCGAAAGCCTGGCCCTCATCGGCCCCAATGGGGCCGGCAAGACCAGCCTGCTGCGGCTGCTGCATGGCCTGCTGCCGCCCACCACCGGGCGGCGCATGGCCGTGCCCTTGCAGCCCGAAGGTCGGGCCCCGGTGGCAGCGATGCTGTTCCAGCGGCCTTTCCTGCTGCACTTGTCGGCAGAGCGCAATGTGCTGCTGGGCCTGCTGCTGCAAGGCGTGCCGGCGGCCGAGCGGCCGGCACGCTGCGACGAGGCGCTGCGCCGGGTGGGCCTGCAGGGCCTGGGCGCGCGCGACGCGCGTTCGCTGTCGGGCGGGCAGCAACAACGGCTGGCCCTGGCCCGGGCCTGGGCACTGCGGCCGGACATCCTGTTCCTGGATGAGCCCACCGCCAGCCTGGACCCCGGGGCCAAGCGCGAGGTCGAGGCGCTGATCGCCGACGTGGCCGCTGCCGGCGTGACCCTGGTGATGAGCACGCACAACCTCGGGCAGGTCAAGCGCCTGGCCAGCCGCGTGCTGTACCTGGAAGCCGGCCGGGTGGCGGTGGACTTGCCCGCGCCTGGCTTCTTCGCCGCCGACCTGCCAGCCGATGCCGCGGCTTTTCTGCGCGGGGAGCGGCCCTGGGCGGGGTGAGGGCGGTGCGTCAGTGGCGCTTCGGCCCGCCCGTCAGGCCATCCCAGCGCGGCTCGCGCTGAGCCGCTGCTGCGGCGTCGAACAGCGGCTCCGCGGCACCGCCCTGCAGCCGCACCAGCGCGGCGCGGGCCTCACCGGCCGCGGCCGGGTCGGGGCCCAGGCGGGCCAGGGTTTCGCTGGCCCGCCAGTGCAGGTCGGCGAAGCCCTGCCGCCGGGCCAGCGCCTGCGCCTTGGCCACCAGGGCACGTGCCCCAGCGCCGGCTCCGGCCGAGCCCTGGCCCGCCATCGGTCCCGCCTGCTGCGCACGCGCCTGCAGCAGCCAGGCTTCGGCCAGGGGCTCGAGCAGGCCGCCCCGCTGGGCGGCGGCGGCCTGCACGCCGGCGGCCTGGGCGGCGGCCGGCAGGTCACCGCAGGCCAGTGCCTGTTCGGCCCGCAGCCGGGCCAGCCGCACCTGCACCAGCGGGTGGGTGCTGCTGTGGGCCACGGCCTGCAGCCGCGCCAGCGCGGCCGGCGCCAGTGGCATGCCGGCCGCGCTGGCCGCCAGCCCTTGCGCCAGCACCAGCTGCGACACGCGCAGCGGCTCGGGGCTGGTGGTCAGCAGCGGCGCGGCTTCGTCCAGCAGCGCCTGCGCGGCTGCGATGCGCCCGCACTGCAGCAGCAGCCGGGCGCGGCGCACCAGGGCCTCGGCCTCGAAGCCGGGGCTGGCTTGCTGGCAGGCGCGGGCGTGGGCGCCCAGCAGGGCGGTGTCGGCCTCGGCATGGCGGCCCGCGCTCGTCAGCACCAGGCCCAGCACCAGCAGCGACAGCGTCTCGGTGTGCGCCACGCCGGCCCAGCCGTGCAGGCTGCGGCGGGCCATGGCTTCGGCCTCGTCGATGCGGCCCAGGGCCTGCAGCATCACCGCCAGGTCGTTCTCGACGGTGATGCCGCGGCAATAGTCGGGGTGGCGTTCGAGCAGACGCGCCAGGGCGTCGTGCGCGGCCTGCACCTCGCCGCCGAACCAGTGGATCTGCCCTTCGAAGCTGAGCAGGGTGGGCCGCTGCGGCGCCGCTTCGCGCAGCTGCGCCAGGCAGGCCCAGGCGGCGGGAATGTCGGGCTCGCGCATGGCCAGCTCGATCAGCACCTCCAGTGCGTCGATGTGTTCGTGCAGGGGCAGGCGGGGCAGCAGTGAACGCAGGCGGCCGGCATGCTGACGGGCGGCAGCGATGTCGCCGGCGAACACACGGTTGTCCACACGCGCGGACAGCAGCCGGCCTTCGATCTGCCGCCGCTGCTCGGCATCGGCCACGGCGCCCAGCTGGGCCTGCACGGCGGCCAGCAGGGCTTCGCCGCGCGCCAGGTCGGCAAACAGGTCGCACGCGGCCAGTTCGAGCCGCGCGCGCAAGGCTTGGGTGGCGTCCAGCGAGTCATCGGCCACCTCGCGCCAGAGCGCGCGGGCGGCGTCGAAGTCGCCGCGCGACTTCAGCTGCTCGGCGCCGCGGTGGCGCCAGGCCAGCGCGGTCTGCGGCTCGCCGGCGGCGCGCCAATGTTCGGCGATGGTCAGCGCATCGACACTGGGCTGCTCGGCCAGCCATAGGGCGGCATGGCGGTGCAGGGCCGTGCGCCGCGGCGCAGGCAGGGTGCCGTCGACGGCCTGGCGGATCAGGTCGTGCCGGCAGGCCAGCACCGCGCCGATGGGCTGCAGCAGGCCGCTGGCCACGGCCCGGGCACACAGGGCCTCGCACTCGGTGTCGGTGGCGGCCCCGGCGAGCGCGCCCAGGGCCGCAGGCGGCACCGGCTGCACGAACACCGCCGCGGCCTCCACCGCACGTTGCGCCGCCGCCGGCAGGGCCTGCAGGCGGCCGCGCACCAGGCGCAGCACCAGGTCGGCCTGCGCCAGCGGCACGCCGGTGTCGGGCTCGGGGGCGCCGGCGGCCAGCAGCTCGCCCAGCAGAAAGGCGTTGCCGGCGCTCAGCGCGTGCAGGCGGTCGATCTGCCCGGGCGACAGGGCGTGCTGCGGCCAGCGTGCCCGGCAGGCCAGGGCCAGGGCTTCGCGGTCGAGCGGCGGCACGTCGACCTCTTCCAGCCGCACGGCGTTGCGCAAGCCCTGCAGGGCGCGTTCGAGAACCGGCCCGATCTCGTGCCGGCGCACTGCGGCGCGCCAGGGCAGCCGGCCCTGGTAGGCCAGCATCAGCAGCCATTCGACGGTGGCCGGGTCGCACCACTGCAGGTCGTCGACCAGCAGCAGCGGCGTCAGCGCCTCGAAGGCGCGGGCCAGCGCCTCGACCAGGCGGGTCTGCGCGGTGGTGGCGTCCAGCGGCGGCAGGGCTTCTTCGGGGGCCAGTTCCGGCAGCACGCGGGCCAGGTCCAGCCGATAGGGGCGCAGGGGATGGCTGGGTTCACGCAGGGCGCGCTGCAGCACCGCCACCTGCTCGCGCAGCACGTCGAGCAGCGGCCGGTAGGGCATGGCGTGCAGGCCTTCCAGGCCGCGCAGGCAGGGGGCCTGCGGGTAGGCGGTGCGCAGCAGGGTGGTCTTGCCGGCGCCGGCTTCGCCCAGCAGCAGCAGGGCGGGTGCCGGGCTGGCCAACAGGCGTTGCAACTGCAGCGTGCGGCCGGGCAGCAGCGCCGGCGTCACGTCGGCGGGCGCGGGCTCGGCAGGCGGTGCGGCCGCCGGGCTGGTCGGGCGCGGACGGCCAGCCTGCAGCCAGGCGCTGTGGAGCGTCTGCGCAAACTCGTCGGCCCAATGGCCGAAGTGTTCGTAGCCCGTCAGCTGCCAGCCCGGCAGCCAGGCCGGCGGGCCGTGGCGCAGCGCAGCGGCGGCGTCACCGGCCTGCTGCGCGGCGTGTTGTTCGGCCAGGTCGGTGGGCAGGTTCAGACGAACCCGCGTGCGATCGGCCACCAGGGCGTCGCGCCGGCCCCAGGCATCCAGCAGGGTCCGGCTGCGGTGCAGGTTGATGCGCAGATGGTGCAGGGCGTCGGCCGGCGCGGCCTCGGGCCAGAAGATCGCGGCGAGCCTTTCGCGCGCGAGCCAGGCGCCTGGCGGCGCCTGCGCGGCCAGCACCACCAGCAGCGCGGCCGGCACGGTGGCCGGCAGCGGTTGGGGCGCCTGGCCGGCCGGGGCCCAGGCGGGGGGAGCAAGCAGCACGAGCATGGCAGGCCGGAGTGTCGCGCGTCCGGGCGGCCGGCATCGACCGCACGAGGCCGCCGGCCTGGCGCAGCCGAAGCGGCAAAGGCAGCAGAAAGAGGTCTAGCGCTGCCTGGCAGCGAGACGGCGACGGGCCAGCGCGGCCAACCCGCCCAGCAGCAGGGCGGCGGTGGCGGGCTCGGGCACCGGTGCCATCGTGCCGTACTGAATGTGGTCGAGCTCGACCGCCCCGGCGGCACTGATCGTGATCGACTTGATGCCCCCGGCGAACTGGACCCCGAAGAAGCGGTCCTCGGCCGTCGTGCCCCGGTTCGAGGCGTCGCCAACCGCCCGCGTGATCGAACCCAGCGGGGTGTCGTCGGCGGCGATGGCGCTGAACGTCCAGTCCCCCGAGGTGCCATCGGTCCACACCAGGCCGAACGCCGTCGGCAGCGCGCCCGCGCCAACGAAGCTGAAAGTGATCGGGGCGAAGCCGAACCAGGAACGGCCGCCATTGCCGTTGCCATTGATCACCCCGTCGTCGGCGTCGACCGAGTCCGTATTGCCGCCCGGGCTGATGATGGTTCCGGCGCTGGCGGAAAGCGTCACGTCCAGCGTGCCGTCTTCCAGGTTGTCCAGCACTGCGGGCGCACCGCCCAGGTAGAAGCCGGCCGGGACATGGGCGGTCGACAGGTACGGCGAGTCGCCGAAGAAGAAAGTGCCGGTGGCGGCCTGCGCGGCCGGCAGGGCGGCGACGGCGAGGCTGGCAACCAGGGCCAGGCGGTGCAGGTGACGACGGGGGCTCTTCATGGATGGGCTCCGGGTAGGGGGTGAATCAAGACCCCGCCAGTCTGACGAGCGACCGTCTCAGCCCCGTCTCAGCGCGCCGGTTTGCGTCTCCCCGGCTTGCGGGGCCCCGGTCTCCCAGGCGTGCCGAAGTTCGCGCTTGAGCACCTTGCCGATGGCGCTGCGCGGCAGTTCGGCGGTGAAGCTCAGGCCGGCCAGGCGCTGGGTCTTGCCGACCTGGGCGTTGAGCCACTCGCGCAGCGCCTCGGCGTCGACGGCGTGGCCAGGCTGCGGCACGACGAAGGCCACCGGCGTCTCGCCCCAGGCCTCGGAAGGCACACCCACCACTGCGCATTCGGCCACCGCCGGGTGGCGCTGCAGCAGCGCTTCCAGGTCGCTGGGGTAGATGTTGAAGCCGCCGCTGATGACGACGTCCTTCTTGCGGTCCAGCAGCATCAGGAAGCCGTCTTCGTCGAAGCGACCGATGTCGCCGGTGCGGATGAAGCGCCGGCCGTCGGGGGCGAACCACTCGGCTTCGCGGGTCTTGCCGGGCTGACCGTGGTAGCCGGTCATCATCGCCGGCGAATGGCCCACGACCTCGCCGGTCTGGCCGTCTGGCAGTTCGACGCCGGCGTCGTCGATGAGCCGGATGTCGTGCCCTTCGGCCGGCAGGCCCACCGTGTGCAGCTTGTCGGGGTGGGCATGGGCTTCCAGGATGCAGGTGCCGCCGCCTTCGGTCATGCCGTAGAACTCCACCAAGCCGCCGGGCCAGCGCGCCAGCGCGTCGGCCTTCAGCGCCGCCGGGAAGGGCGCGCTGGTGCAGAACTTCATCTCGAAGGCGCTCAGGTCGGTCCTGTCGAAGGCCGGGTGGGCCAGCAATCGCCGGTATTGCACCGGCACCAGCATCGTGTGCGTCGCTCGGTAATGCTTCGCCAGCGCCAGATAGCCGGCGGCGTCGAACTTGCGCATCAGCACCACCGTGCCGCCGAAGGCCAGGGTGGGGAAGAACACCACCAGGGTGGTGTTGCTGTACAGCGGCGTCGCCAGCAGCGTCACAGTGCCCGGGCCGTAGCCGTACTTCGCACCCCGCTGCACGTGCTGCCAGCGCATGCCGTGCGACTGCACGATGCCTTTCGGCGTGCCCGTGGTGCCCGAGGAATAGATGATGTTGAATGGGTGTTCAGGGGCGATGTGCAGGACCGCGGGCATCGCGCCTGCGGGCGCCAGCCATCCGGCCAGCGGGCGACCTGCCGCGCCGTCTTCCAGTGCAATGCAGCGCGGCATCACGTCGGCCGGCAACAGTTCGGCAACGCTGCTGTCGACGAACATCAGGCGCGCCTGCGCGTCGTGCAGCATCGACGCCAGCGCCTCGCGGCTGCTGCTGCCGGCCAGCGGCGCCACCACCACACCGGCGCGCAGCGCGCCCAGGAACAGCGCGGCCTGCATGGGCGTGCTGTGCCCGCACAGCGCAATGGCCTGGCCGGGCTGCACGCCGTCGCGCTGCAGGGCCGCGGCCACGCGGTCCATCAACGCGTCGAGCTGCGCGTAGCTGAGGGCTTCGCCGTCCTGCGCCAGCGCCGGGTGCGCGGGGCGTGCGGCGGCGTGCAGCCGCACCTGGGCCGGCAGGTTGTCGGCCGTGCTCACCCTGGCATCACTTGGCGGCCAGGCCCAGCCGTTCGATCAGCGCCTTGTCCTTGGCGAAAGTTTCCACCGCCCATTGCCGGTAGTCGCTGCCGTTGCGGTACCACACGCTCTGGTTCAGCTGCGTCATCAGCTCGGCGTGCTTGGGGTCGTCCATGGCCTGCTTGAAGGCGTCGTGCAGAGTCTTCACCACCGCCGGGTCCATGCCCTTGGGGCCCACCAGGCCGTAGGGCGAGGTGCTGACGACGTTGTAGCCCAGGTCCTTAGCCGTAGGCACCTGCGGCCAGCGTGCGGTGCGCGCTTCGCCGAATGTGAGCAAGAGGCGCATCTGCCCGGCATCGACGAACTTGTCCCAGCCGGTGGCGTCGCTGGCGGCCATCACGTGGCCACCGATCAGCGCCTGCATCTGGTCGGCATTGCCCTTGAAGGGGATGTGATTCAGCTGCACCTTGGCCGCTGCGGCCAGTTCCTCCATCAGCAGGTGCGGGCTGGTGCCGATGCCGGTGCTGCCGTAGTTGACGGCGCCCGGCGCCTTGCGGGCGGCCTCGATGTAGTCGTTGAAGGTCTTGTGGGGTGAGTCGGCCCGAACCACGAAGCCGAAGGTGTAGCCGCTGACGCCGAGGATGTAGGTGAAGTCGTTGATCGGGTCGAAGGCCACCTTCTGCATGTGCGGGATGCGCAGCATGCCCAGCGGGAACTGGCTGATGGTGTAGCCGTCGGGCTTGGCCGTGGCCGCCATCTGGCTGGGGCCGAGCGTGCCGCCGCCGCCGGGTTTGTTTTCGACGACGATGGTCTGCCCGAGGATCTTGCCCGCCAGTTCGGCCAGCGCGCGGTGGTGGCGGTCGGTGCTGCCGCCGGCGGGCCAGGGCACGATCAGGGTGATGGGCTTGTTGGGGAAGGCCGTGCCCTGGGCGTGGACCCAGGGGCTGGCGACGCCGACGGCGGCCATGCCCAGCACGGTGCGGCGGCGAAAGAGGGGCTGTGTCATCGGGCGTGTCTCCGGGGCAGGTGTTGTGCAGCGGATTCTGTCCGCCCTGCGCGCCGGCCGGCAGCCGGACTTGCCCTGTCGCGCAGGTGACGCAAAAGCGCATAGCAGGCCAGTCAGAGCACGTGGCGGGCCCATGTGCTCGGACGGAACAAGCAACCGTCCACAGCGCAGCAGCGGGCACGAGACCCACGGAGTGCGCCTATGCAAGTCGGCACATATTGCCCAAATCCGGCGCCGTACCTAGCCTGCGGAGCCTTCGACTCCCAGGGCCGCTGCGCGCGCTGCCGACTCCATGCCCCGACTTCAATCCGTGTCCTACGCCGTTCCGCTGACGGCCTTGCTGCTCGCATCCCCCGCTGCAGTGACCGCTGCAGAGCCCGTCTTCACTCTGGGCACCGTATCCGTGACTGGCACGCGCGTGTCCGTTGGCGAACTGCCGCTGGAACAGGTCGGAAGTACGGTGACACGCAGCGAGATGCTGCAGTTCGGGCGGGAAACGGTCGGCGACGCCGTCAACCTTCTGCCAGGCATCACCGTCTCGAACAACCAGCGCAACGAATTGCTGGTGTTCCTGCGAGGCTACGACGCTCGTCAGGTACCCCTGTTCATCGACGGTGTTCCGGTCTACGTGCCCTTCGACGGCTTTGTCGACTTCAATCGCTTCAGCACCTATGACGTGGCCGCCATACAGGTGGCCAAAGGCTTCAGTTCGGTGGCCTACGGCCCGAACGCGATGGGTGGCGCCATCAACGTCGTCACACGAAGGCCTCAGCGTGCGCTTGAGGGGGATGCCTTCCTAGGCATCGGCAGCGGGCGCGACCGCCAAGCTGGCGCCAACATCGGCACGCGCCAGGGCGCCTGGTACGGGCAGCTGGGCCTGTCCTACCGCGATGCCGAGGGCTTCCGGATGTCGAAGGATTTCCAGCCGACGCCCACCGAAGACGGCGGTCTGCGCAACAACAGCGACCGCCGCGACAGCAAGCTCTCCTTCAAGCTCGGCTTCACGCCGCGCGCCGGCGACGAGTACGCCATCGCCTACAACCGGCAGGACGGCCGCAAGGGGCAGCCGCCGACGGTGGGCACCAGCGGCATCCGGTTTTGGCGCTGGCCGTACTGGGACAAGGAAAGCCTGTACTTCATTTCCAGCACTGCGCTCACGCCCACCGAGACCTTGAAGACGCGGCTGTACACCGACCGCTTCGACAACGAGGTCACGAGCTACACCGACGCCACCTACACGACGCTGCGCACCAGCGGCATGGGCAGTGTCGCCACCGGACGCAGCATCTACCACGACAGGACGCTGGGTGGCGGCATCGAATTGGAGTCCAGGCGCCTGGCCGGCCATGTGCTGCGGCTGGTGCTTCAACAGCGCGGCGACGAGCACGAGGAAGTCGACGCCAATGCGGTGCGCGGCGCGCTGTACGAGGACACGCTGCGCACCGTGGGCATCGAAGACATGATCACCCTGGCACCCGCCTGGCAGCTGGCCCTGGGCGCGGCGCGCCATGAATTGCGGCCCGATGTGGTCTTCAGCACCAGCAGCGCCTACAGCCTGCCACCGGCTTCTCGCGCCACCAATCTGCAGGCCGGCCTGTTCCACGACCTGAGCGCGGGTTCACGTGTGTACGCGACGCTGGCGCGCAAGACCCGGCTGCCGACCCTGCGCGACCGCTATTCGCAGCGCCTGGGCAGCTACGTCGAGAACCCTGCGCTCGGCCCCGAACGTTCCACCAACCTGGAGTTCGGCTACCTCGGCCAGGTGCTGAGCAGCTTGGCGATGGAAGCCGCCGTCTTTCGCACCGAAGCCGACGACCGCATCCAGGCCGTGTTCGTGGCCGGAGGCACCAGTTGCAGTGCAGCCACGCGCTGCCAGGTGCGCAATGTCGGCCGTACCCGCGTCACAGGGCTGGAACTGGGCCTGCGCGCCACGCCGGCAGCCGGCCTGGAGTTCGGCGGCAGCGTGACGCTGATGGAGCAGAAGAACCTGGTCAGCCCGGAAGTGCGCTCGCTGGGCGTGCCCGACCGCAAGCTGTTCGGCTACGCGCGCTGGCAGCCGGTGGCCGGCTGGAGCCTGCAGGCCACAGCCGAGCACAACAGCAGCCGCTGGGCGTCCAACACCGTGTCGGTCCCCGGGCACACGGTGCTGGGCTTGCGGCTGGGTTGGGAACCGGCGCCGGGCTGGCATCTCAGCGTGGCCGGAGAGAACCTGCGCGATCGCAACTACGCGCTCGATGCAGGCTACCCGGCACCGGGGCGACAGTTCAGTGCCAGGCTGCGCCATGAGTTCTGAAGAGGACCTGCCGCGCCTGGAGGCCATCGACTTCGGCGCGATCTACAGGCGCGAGATGCGCGAACAGCGCCTGGCGCCCAAACCGCCGAGCGCCTGGGACGGGCGGGCCTCCGGCTATGGCTGCGGGCCCGAGGCCGCACCGCGCGGAGCTGGCGCGGGCCAGGGCGTGGGCGGGTATGTGCAGGCCTTCCTGTCGCGGCTGCGGCTGGACGAGGCACGCAGCGTGCTCGATGTCGGCTGCGGGCCGGGCACGCTGGCCTTGCCCATCGCCATGCGGGTGCACGAGGTGCTGGCGCTGGACAACAGCGCCGGCATGCTGGAAGAACTTCGCCGCCGTGCCGCCGAGCAGGGTGCCACCAACGTGAAGACCGTGCTGCGCGCCTGGGAGGACGACTGGTCCGACCTGCTGGTGGCGGACATCGCCATCGCCTCGCGTTCCACGCTGGTCGACGACCTGGAGGCGGCGCTGCACAAGCTCGTGGCCCATGCCCGTTTGCAGGTGTGCCTGAGCTACCCCGTCGGCGGCAGCTTCGTCGACCCGGACATTCTCGCCGTGGTCGGCCTGAACCCGCCGCGCGTGCCCGATCACTTCCTGCTGCTGGGCATGCTCCACCGCATGGGCATCGTGCCCACCGTGGAGCTGCTGCACACACCCAGCCGCCTGGCCGCCTGCACGGACTTCGACACCTTCGCCAACCGGCTGGCCTGGTCGACCGGGCCGCTGGAAGACGCCGCAACGGCGCGGCTGCGAGCCTGGTGGCTGGCGGACACCGCGCGCGCTGCAAAGGGCGGGCGCCCGATGCGCTGGGCCCTGGTGCACTGGAACGTCGACGAGGGCGCTGGCCGCTGAGCGTTGCGGGCATCGGGCGGGTGACCCAACGGGCGGATGCTTCAAGTCTCGCCGTCAGGCCCCAGGCCGGGCGCGCCACCAGCGCTGCAGCAGCAGGCCGACCAGCAGACCCGCAGCGGCGTGCCACACACTCAGCACCGCCACGGTCAGCATCAGGCCTGTGTGCGACCCTCTTGCGCCACGCTCCAACACCCCGCGCGCCAGCGACCCGGCAGCCAGCACCAGCGTCGCACCCAGCACCGCCGGTGGCAGCAGCCCCAGCAATGCGGTGGCCGCATCGGCCCAGGCCAGGCCGGCGCAGAGCAGCAGCAGGCCCAGGATCACCGGCGCCCCACCCGTGCGCGCGCCGAAGTGCACCTGCGCCGCCAGCCCGCCCACGCCATGGCACATCGGCACCGCGCCGATGGCCGAGCCCAGCGTGTTGATGGCGCCGGTGCTCAGGGCCAGGCTTGTTTCGCTGATCGGCCGGTCGGGGAAGAGGCGCTGGTGCTCGGCGCGAACGGCCAGCAGCGCATTGCCTGCCGTCAGCGGCAGCTGCGGCAATGCCAGCAGCAGGCCGGCCCAGAGGAGGTCGCCACTGAGCAGCGCGGGCCAGTCCAGTGCCGGCGGTGCCCATGCCGGCTGCAGCGCCAGCCCACCTTGCCATGCCGACGGCTGGCACCAGAGCGCCCAGCCGATCGAAGCCAGCAACAGGACGGGCAGTGCCGCGACAGACAGCCCGCGCCATAGGGTACCTGCACGGCGCGCGAACAAGGTCGGGCTCAGCACCGCCAGCGCCAGCACGCCCACCAGCGGCTGGTGCTGCATCAGGCCGCCGGCCTGCCACAGCAGGCTGAAGGCCAGACCCAGCACCAGCCCGTCCACCACCGGGGCCGTCACGGCGCGTGCGAGCCGTCGCGCCCAGCCGCTGGCGCCCAGCAGCAGCCAGACCAGGCCAGTCAGCAGCCCGGCCGCACCGATCGCCCCCGCCGTGGCGCCCTGCGCGAGGGCCAGCGCGCCGATCGCCTTCATCGGCTGCACCGGCAAAGGCGAGCGGAAGAGCAGCCCCGTGGCCACCAGGGCCAGGCCGAAGCCGCAAAGCACACCGGCAGGTTCCAGCTTCAGCACCACCAGGTAGGCCACCAGGTAGGGCAGCAGCGTGCCGAGGTCGCCACAGGCCCCGGACCACTCACCCGCGCCGAAGCGCAGTGCTGGCGGCTGGGCACACGGCGGCTCCTGCACCGTCGGGGCCGCCTCAAGCGGGCAGAAAGGCTTCGTGCCCGTCGGCCTGCACGTGGTCCAGCGGGGCCTGGTAGAGCTGCTGCAGAGTCTGGCGCTGCAGCACCTGTTGCACCGGCCCGCTGGCCAAGGTGCGGCCGTCGCGGATCAGCAGGGCCGTGTCGGCGTGGCGCCGGGCGTGGTTCGGGTCGTGGGTGGTGAACAGCACGCCCAACCCCTGCTCGGCCAGGCGCCGCAGCTCACGCAGCACCTTGCCTTGGTTGCCGAAGTCCAGGCTGGCCGTCGGCTCGTCCAGCACGACGAAGCCCGCCTGCTGCGCCAGCGCGCGTGCGATCAACGCCAGCTGGCGTTCGCCGCCGGACACCATCGTGGCCGGCCGATGCGCCAGGTGCGAGATACCCATGCGTTCGATCGCAGCCGCCACCACGGCGTGGTCCTGCGCGCTGGGCCGCGACAGCAGCCCGCCCTGCGCGCTGCGGCCCATCAGCACCAGGTCGGCCACGGTGTAGGCGAAGACCGCCGCCGTGCTCTGTGGCACGTAGGCCAGGCGGCGGGCGCGCTGGCGCGGGTCCAGCTTGGTCAGTGGCTGGCCGTCCAGCGTCACGGCGCCCGCCAGCGGCGGCAGCAGGCCCAGCAGCGTCTTCAGCAGCGTCGTCTTGCCACCGCCGTTCGGGCCCAGCAGCGCCAGCACGCGCCCGGGCGCCAGGCTGAGCTCGAAGCCCTGACCGATGAGCCGTGGGCCGTAGCCGATCGAAAGCCCCTGGGCCTGCAGCATGGGGTCAGGCCCAGCCGCCCTGGCGGCTGCGCAGCAGTGCGATGAAGAAGGGCGTGCCGACGACGGCCGTCAGAACCCCCAGCGGCACCTCCACCAGCGCGACGGTGCGCGCCAGCGTGTCGATCAGCAGCAGGAAGCCGCCCCCCAGCAGCGCGGTGGCCGGCAGCAGGCGCGGGAACGAGGGGCCGACCAGCAACCGTGCCAGGTGGGGCACGACCAGGCCCACCCAGCCGACGATGCCGGCCGTGGCCACGCTGGCCGAGGTCACGAGCGTGGCAGCGGCCACGATCAACAGGCGCAGCCGCGTCGTCGGCACCCCCAGCGCGCGCGCTTCCTCTTCGGGCAACGACATCACGTTCATCTTCCAGCGCAGTGCCACCAGCACTACCAGGCCCAGCAGCACCGGCCCCAGCAGCGGCAGCAGGTCGTCCGCGGTGGTGCCCGACAGACTGCCCAGCAACCAGTAGGTGATGGCCGGCAGCTGGTCGTAGGGGTCCGCCAGGTACTTGATCAGGCCGATGCCGGCGCCCAGCAGCGCACCGACGACGATGCCCGTGAGCAGCAGGCCCAGCACCGGGTCGCCACGCAGTGCGCCGGCGCCCTGGCCGCTGCCCAGCGCGTACACCAGCGCCACAGCCGCCAGCCCGCCGCCGAACGCGGCGAGCTGGATGCCCAGCACACCCATGGAGAAGAAGATGCCCAGCACCGCGCCCAGCGCCGCGCCGGCCGAGGCACCCAGGATGTCCGGCGACACCAGCGGGTTGCGAAACAGTCCCTGGAACGCCGCCCCCGCCACCGACAGTGCCGCGCCCACCAGCACCGCCGCGGCGATGCGCGGGCCGCGCACCTGCCACACCACCGTCTGCACCGCGGTAGGCAGGTCGGTGGGCTGGCCGCTCAAGCGCGCCCACAGCAGCTGCGCCAGTTCACGCGGGCTGACCGGATAGCGCCCCAGGCTGAACGCCAGCGCCGTCAGCAACAGCAGCAGCGCCGCGGCCAGCAACAGCCCGGGCCAGGCCCTGCGCGGGGCAAGGGGCCTGGCGCTGGCCGGCGACGCGATGCTGTCGGCTGCGGCCTGGCTCACGTGCCGCGCCCGGCCAGCACGCGCGCCACCTGCGCGTCGGCCAGCTGCACGCCGTAGAACTGGCGGTAGAACGCCTTGGCCATCGGGGCCAGCGGCTCGGGGAAGGCTTCCGGGAACACCGCTTTGCCCAGCCACCACAGCCCGGGCAGGCGGTTGACGCCGGGCGGGAAATCGATCCAGCCGAAAGGCAGCTTCGGGCTGAGGTGCACGCGCCGCTCGCGCACGGCGCGCACGCCCTGCCACATCGGCATCTCGTAGACACGGTCGGCGAACTCGCGGTCGATGGTGAGGATGACTTCCGGGTCCCAGCGCAGCACCTGCTCGATCGACACCCGCGCCAGCCCGCCGGGGGTGTCGGCGCTGACCAGCCGCAGCCCCATGAAGTTCAGGCTCTCGATGTTGATCGAGCCCCCGAGCCCGGTTTCCAACCCCATCGGCCCACGTGCGTAGTACACCCGCGGGCGGCGTGCCTCGGGTATCGCCTGAATGCGCGCCTGCACCGCCTGCATCATGTCGCTGGCCGCCTGCGCCAGCTCGCTTGCGCGGGCCTGCCGGCCCAGCAACTCGCCCAGCAGCCGGTAACTCTGGGGGATGGCGGCGAAGCGGCCGTCCAGCAGCGCATACGGGATGCCGGTCTGGTCCTGCACCCGGCGGGCCAGGTCGACGTAGGTGTCGTTGATCGTGCCGCTGTCGACGATGACATCGGGCTGCAGCGCCAGCACCGATTCCAGGTTCGCGCTGTTGCCGCGCCCGGTAATGCGCCCCACCTCCGGGCGGCGGCCGACGTCGGGGATCAGGAACTCCAGTTCCTCGGCGCGATTTGCACGCGGCCAGCCCAGCAGCAGGTCCGGGGCCAGCGTGTACAGCAGGATCGCTGCCGGCGCGCCGGCCGGGAACACACGCTGCACTTTCTGCGGAACCGGCACGTTGCGGCCGGCGCTGTCGGTGATGCTGCGCGCGGCAGGGGCTGGGCCCGTCTGCGCCTTGGCCAGCTGGCCGGCCAGAAGCCAAGTCGTGGTGGCGGCCAAGAGCCGGCGCCGGAGCTGGTCGCTGGGTTTCATCGGGTGCGTCATGGGATGGTGGAGTCGGTTTCGATGAAGCCATGGAGCGCCAGCAGTTCCCGCCCTGCTGTGCTGAGCAGGCAGTTCGCAAAGCCCTGGGCCGCTGCGTGCGGCGGCTTCAGCAGCGCCAGCCAGTACTCGGCGCGCACCTGCCAGGACGCCGGAAGCTCCACCACACGCAGCGCGGCTTGCTCCATGCACGCCACGCGCGCATTGGTGCGGTAGACGACCATCACTTCGGCGTGCCCGGCCATCAGCAGCGCGGCATAGACGCTGCCTGCTGCTGCCATGCCGGCGGGTGGCTGCGAGTTGGCCCCGCCGGTCAGCGGCAGCGCCTTGCGGCGCAGCCGCTGTGCACAACCGGGCGGGCCATCGCCACAGGCTTCGATGCGGTCGAACAGCTGCATCGCGTAGTCGCCTGCGGGGTCGGCGCCCGGGGTGCTGGTGCCCAGCCGGGTGGCGGGGTCCAGCAGGCGCGCCAGCAGGCTTTCGTTGCCGGGCTCGAAGCCTGGCGCCGCCAGCAGGCACAGCGTGTTGGCGGCGAAAGGCCGGGCCCAGACGGCCCGGCCGGCGGCCAGCAGGGCCTGCGGCTGGATGGCGCTGGCCGAGGCATACAGGCTGGCAGGCTCACCCGCCAGAAGCCGCTGGTACAGCAGGCCCGACGCACCGAAGCGCAGGTCGGGCACCTGTTGGCCGGCGCCCGCCAGGGTGGCGGCCAGGGCCTGGAAGACCGGCTTCAGGCTGCCTGCGGCCAGGATCGGCGCAGCGGCTGTGTCGGCGAGTAGAGGACCGGGGTGGGCCGCGCAAGCGGCGGGCATGTCATCGTGGACAGAAGGCATCCATTCGATTGTTCCTGCGTCTCTCGCATTCAACGATATGTCTTCCCATGCATAGGCTGGCTGGCGCGCGACAGCACCGGGTCCAGCCAGGCCTGCAGGTCGTCGGCATTGGCTGGCAGCACCCTGGCGCCGCCCGTGAAGGCCAGCCGGGCAGCCCCATGGCGCCTGGGCACGGCCGTGAGCAACGGAACGCCATGCGCCATCAGCGCCAGCAGTTCGGCCGCGAGGTCACCGCCCTCGGCTTCGAGACCGCCGAAGCGGTTGCTGATGACGTGCTCGGGTTCGGCATGCAGGGCGACCCTCCATCAGCAACGCGTCCACATCCCGGCTGCCGTCGTCGAGGATCGCCGCGGCCAGCATGGGGAGTTCGAAAGCCTCGTCGACGATGGACCTTGCATGTTCCGCCGGCCTGCCGTCAGCGGCCAGGGCCGACCGACGGCATGAGCGGCTGCCGCTGCAGCAGGGCCGCTTCCTCGTCGGTCCACAGCCGCAGCCGCACCACGAAGTGCTGCCCACTGCCGTCTTCCAGCGAAAAGCTGCCGCTCTCGCCCGCGGCCACGTCCAGCGTGATTTCTGTGTCAGCCAGGTAGTCGCATTGCGCGCGGCTGGCATGGAAGGGCACGCCGTCGATGGCGCCCAGGCAGCGGTCGTCCGCCGTGAGCGGCATTTCGCCGGGGGCAAAACACATGGGGGTGCTGCCTTCGCAGCAGCCGTGCGACTGGTAGAAGTAAATCGCGCCATGGGCCAGGCGCAGCTGCGCGACGAGCGCGCGTGCGGCCGGTGTGGCGATGACGCGTTGGATCATGAGGGGGTTGTTGCGGCTCCAGCGCGGCGTGCGTTCGCACGCCGGCATGTCACACCGTCAGAAGAAGTCACCAGCAGGTTCTTGGTCTGCTGGTAGTGGTCGAGCATGGCCTTGTGCGTCTCGCGGCCGATGCCCGATTCCTTGTAGCCGCCGAAGGCCGCGTGGGCCGGGTAGGCGTGGTAGCAGTTGGTCCACACCCGGCCGGCCTGGATGGCGCGGCCCATGCGGTAGGCGCGGCTGCCGTCGCGTGTCCACACGCCGGCACCCAGGCCATAGACCGTGTCGTTGGCGATCTTCAGCGCCTCGGCCTCGTCCTTGAAGGTGGTGACGGCCAGCACCGGGCCGAAGATCTCCTCACGGAAGATGCGCATGTCGTTGTGACCCTGGAACAGCGTCGGCTGGATGTAGTAGCCGCCCGCCAGGTCGCCGCCCAGCTGCGCGCGGCTGCCGCCGCACAGCACCTTGGCGCCTTCTTCCTTGCCCACGGCCAGGTAGGTCTCGATCTTGTCCATCTGCATCTGCGAAGCCTGCGCACCCATCATCGTCTCGGTGTCCAGCGGGTTGCCCTGTTTGATGGCGGCCACGCGCTGGAGCGCGCGTTCGATGAAGCGGTCGTAGATGCTTTCCTGGATCAGTGCGCGGCTCGGGCAGGTGCAGACCTCGCCCTGGTTGAAGGCAAACAGCACCAGGCCTTCGACCGCCTTGTCGAGGAAGGCATCGTCGGCGGCCATGACGTCGTCAAAGAAGACGTTGGGGCTCTTGCCACCGAGCTCCAGTGTCGCCGGGATCAGGTTGGCGGCGGCGGCCTGGGCGATGAGCTTGCCGGTGGCCGTGCTGCCGGTGAAGGCGATCTTGGCGATGCGCTTGCTGGTGGCCAGCGGCATGCCGGCTTCGCGGCCGTAGCCGTTGACGACGTTGATCACGCCCGGGGGCAGCAGGTCGGCAATCAGCTCCATCAGCACCAGGATGCTGATGGGTGTGCTCTCGGCCGGCTTGAGCACCACCACGTTGCCCGCGCCGAGGGCCGGGGCCAGCTTCCAGGCTGCCATCAGGATGGGGAAGTTCCACGGGATGATCTGGCCGACCACGCCCAGCGGTTCCTGGAAGTGGTAGGCAATGGTGTGGCCGTCGATCTCCGACAGCGCGCCTTCCTGCGCCCGCACGCAGCCGGCGAAGTAGCGGAAGTGATCGATGGTCAGCGGGATGTCGGCGTTCAGCGTCTCGCGCATCGGCTTGCCGTTGTCCACCGTCTCGGCGTAGGCCAGCTTCTCGAGGTTGGCCTCCAGCCGGTCGGCAATCTTCAGCAGCAGGTTGGCGCGCTCGGCCGGTGCCGTGGCGGCCCACTTCGGTGCCGCGGCGTGGGCGGCGTCCAGCGCCAGTTCGACGTCTTCGGCCGTGGATCGTGCGGCCCGGGTGTAGGTCTTGCCGTCGATGGGCGAAACGACGTCGAAGTACTGGCCCTTGACCGGCGCGACGAACTTGCCGCCGATGAAGTTGTCGTAGGCGCGGCGGTACTCGACTTTGGCGCCAGGGGTGTTGGGTGCGGCGTAAAGCATGGGGGTTCTCCTGATGCAAGGGGATGTGGGCAGGGTGGATGCCCGCCGCCTCGCACGGCGGTTCCGGACATCGCGTCGAGTTCGACGTGCCGGCATCGTGGCCCTGCAGGCCCGTTTCCACACGCTGGGGCAAGCCCCTTGGATCAGGCTTGCATAGGTGTTGCACGCTGTGCCAAATCGGCACAAGGGCTGTTCATCCGCGCCAACCGCCTGCTTCCTGCCGCGCACGGCCGTGGCTGCTTATCCTTGATCCGCCGAGCTAAGCACGTGGGTGTTGGGCATGTCGTCGATCATAGGCGCCGGGGTGATGGCCTGGGTTTGGCGGCGCCCGGGCCGCTCAGGCCGACTCGCCGCGCCAAGGGTTGAGCAGGGGTACGCGCGCTCGGGCGTAGTCGCCCGTGTCGCGGGTGACGACCGTCAGCCCGTGCTGCAGCGCCGTGGCGGCGATGATGAGGTCGGGTTGAGAAAAGGTGTGCCCTGCCTGGCGGCCTTCTTCGACCAGCAGCCTCCACTTGAACATGACGTCTTCCGACACAGCCAGTACACGCTGCTCGAACAGCGGCCTGATGCTGTGCGCCAGCCAGGCCTGCAGTTCAGCGCGACGGATGGCGTTGTCCAGGGTTTCGATGCCGAAGCGGATCTCGGCCAAGGTGACGGCGCTGAGGTAAAGATCGTCGAGCCGCTGGCTTTCGATGAACCGGCGCACCTTGGCATTGGGGCGCGGCCGGCGCAGCTCTGAGATGACGTTGGTGTCGAGCAGCCAGCCACTCACAGCTTGACGGCCCGCACGGGCATCGGGCTGCGGCCGGGTTCGATGGCCAGCGTGCGGTACGGAGACGCGGCCAGCGCCTCGACCAGCAGATGGCCGCTGCGTTTCCCCTGCAAGCGCTGGAAGGTTTCGGCGTCGACGACCACCACCGCTGCCCTGCCATGCACCGTGACGTGCTGGGGGCCTTCGCTGTGCGCCAGGCGCACCAGTTCGCTGAAACGCGCCTTGGCGTCCTGCAGCCGCCAGGTGGGGTCGGGTTCGGATGCCACCGGCGTGCTGACGGGTTCGGGCGCAGCAGAGTTTCTGGTCATGCTGACCAGATTAGCACAAGGTGCCAACCCGCTTCAACGCCCGTACAGCCGCCCCAGTTCCGCCAGCCTTTGTGCATGCCAGGGCTGCACCTGCGCCCACTGGAAGCGCCAGCCCCACCAGCCGCTTTCCTGGCCGGGGTAATTCATCCGGCACTCCGTGGGTAGGGCCAGCACGTCCTGCAGCGGGTGCACGCAGGTGTCGGCCACGCTGGCCATGGCCGCGCGGATGAAGGTCCAGGGCATGTCGTGGCCGTCGGTGTTCAGGTAGCCGCGCGCGTAGTGGCGTTCGTGGTCGGTGGCGCTGGCCCACCAGCCGGCGACGGTGTCGTTGTCGTGCGTGCCGGTGTAGACCACGGTGTCGGGCTCGTGGTTGTGCGGCAAGAAGCGGTCAGTCGCGTCGCCGTTGAACGCGAACTGCAGGATGCGCATGCCGGGTAGGCCGAACTTCTTGCGCAGGGCTTCGACGTCGGGGGTGATGACGCCCAGGTCTTCGGCAATGATGGGCATCGGCCCCAGTGCCTTGTTGATGGCCTTGAACAGCGCCTCGCCCGGGCCGGGCAGCCAGCGGCCGTTCATCGCCGTGGGTTCGCTGGCCGGGATCTCCCAGTAGCCGGCAAAGCCGCGGAAGTGGTCGATGCGCACGATGTCCACCAGCTCGAAGGTACGGCGGATGCGCTCCACCCACCAGGCATAGCCGTCTTTCGCATGTTCGGCCCAGCGGTACAGCGGGTTGCCCCAGCGCTGGCCGGTGGCGGCGAAGAAGTCCGGCGGCACCCCGGCCACGACGGTGGGGCGGCCGGCGCTGTCCAGTTCGAAGAGCTGCTGGTTGGCCCAGACCTCGGCGCTCAGGTAGGCGATGAAGATCGGCGTGTCGCCGATGACCTGCACGCCCTTGCCGTTGGCGTAGGCCTTCAGGGCCGCCCACTGGCGGTAGAAACGCCACTGGCAGAACTGCCAGAAGGCGATGCGTTCTGCATGCTTGGCGGTGGCGGCGGCCAGCGCCGCGGGTTCGCGCCGGGCCAGGGCCGGCTCCCATTCGCACCAGTCTTTCCAGCCGCAGTTCTCGCACAGGCTCATGAACAGCGCGTAGTCGGTCAGCCAGCTGGCGTGCTCGGCGTGGAAGGCGGCGAAATCTTCGCGCTGCGCGGCCGTGCCCTTGGCCGCGAAGCGCGCTGCCGCCTTGGCCAGGCGTTCCATGCGGAAGGGGTACATCAGGCTGAAGTCGATCTGCGCTTCGGCCGCAGCACCGGCCAGCCCGGGCGGCGGGCTCAGGTCGGCGACGTCCAGCCAGCCTTGCTGCTGCAGTTCGGCCAGGTCGACGAGCAGTGCATTGCCGGCAAAGGCCGAATTGCTCATGTAGGGCGAATTGCCCGGGCCGATGCCGGCCAGCGGAAGCAGCTGCCACAGCTTCTGGCCGGCCGCCACCAGCCAGTCGACGAAGTGGTAGGCCTCGGGCCCGAAGTCGCCCGAACCGTGCGGGCCGGGCAGGGAAGTGGGGTGCAGCAGCACCCCGCTGGCGCGCGGGAATCTCATCGGGCGGGTCCTACGGGTTCGGGCAGGGCACGCAGCAGCACCAGGCTGCGGGCGCGAAGGTTGAAGTGGTCTGCCGCAGGACCGGCGGCTTGCGCGGCGCGGCGCCAGGGGCTGCGGCCGTCGGGGTTGGCGCTGTCGAGTTCGGCCAACCAGCCACCCGGGGGCAGGCGGAAGCTGGCGTCCATGTTGCGGCCGTTGATCATCAGCAGCAGCGGTGCGCCGCCGCCGCCAGGCGCGCCGATGAACGCGCCCATGATGCGCGACATGCGGTTGTCCCAGTGCTCGGGTGTCATCGGTTCGCCCACGCGGCGCAGCCAGGCCAGGTCGGCCAGGCCGCGGGCGTCGGCCACGCCGGTGTACCAGCGCGGGCCCAGCGGCAGCAGCCGCTTGCGCAACGCGATCAGGTGGGCCGTGTAGTCCAGCAGGCTTGCGTCGGCGCGGCTCCAGTCGATCCAGGTGATGGCGTTGTCCTGGCAGTAGGGGTTGTTGTTGCCGCCCTGGCTGTGGCCCAGTTCGTCACCGGCGGCCAGCATCGGCGTGCCCTGGGCCAGCAGCAGGGTGGCCAGCAGCGCGCGCTGCAGCCGGGCGCGCAGGGCCAGCACCTGGGGGTCGGTGGTGGGACCTTCCCAGCCGCAGTTCCAGCTGAGGTTGTGGCCATGGCCGTCGCGGTTGTCTTCCAGGTTGGCCTGGTTGTGCTTCAGGTCGTAGCTCACCAGGTCGGCCAGCGTGAAGCCGTCGTGGCTGGCGATGTAGTTGATGCTCTCGGTGGGCGGGCGCTGCCGCGACTGGAACAGGTCGCTGCTGCCGGCCAGGCGCAGGGCCATCTCGCCGCGGGTGCAGTCGCCGCCCAGCCAGAAGGCGCGCGTGGTGTCGCGGAAGTGGTCGTTCCATTCGGCCCAGCCGCGCGGGAAGTTGCCCACCTGGTAGCCGTCGGGGCCGATGTCCCAGGGCTCGGCGATCATCTTCGTGCCCTGCAGCACCGGGTCCTGCAGCACGGCCTTGAAGAAGGGGCCGTCGCGTTCGAAGCCCTGGTCGCCGCGGCCCAGCACCGGGCCCAGGTCGAAGCGGAAGCCGTCGACGTGGAAGTCCTGCACCCAGTACCGCAGGCTGTCCATCACCATCTGCAGCACGCGCGGGTGGCGCACGTCGACGGTATTGCCGCAGCCGCTGAAGTTCTCGAAGCGGTCTTTGGCGTCGGGCGGCAGCCGGTACCAGCTGGCGTTGTCCAGCCCGCGCCAGCTCAGTGTTGCGCCGCGTTCGTCGCCTTCGCAGGTGTGGTTGTAGACGACGTCGAGGATGACCTCGATGCCGGCCGCATGCAGGCGCTGTACCAGGCGGCGGAATTCGTCGCGCGCTGCTCCGGGCTCGGCCGATGAGGCATAGCGCGGTTCGGGGCAGAAAAAGCCCAGGGTGTTGTAGCCCCAGTGGTTGACCAGGCCGTGGTCGACCAGGCGCGCTTCGCTCAGCAGCTGGTGCACCGGCAGCAGGCTCACCGCGGTGACGCCCAGCCGCTGCAGGTGGGCCACGGCCGTGTCGTGCGCCATGCCTGCATAGGTGCCGCGCAGGGCTTCGGGCACACCCGCAAGCAGCTTGGTGAAGCTGCGCACGTGCACTTCGTACAGCACGCTGGTGGCCAGCGGCGTGCGCGGGTGGGTGTCGCCCTGCCAGTCGAAGCTGTCGTGCACCACCCGCGCCTTGTGTGCCCAGCGCGAGTTGTCGCGGGTGTCCATGTCGGCAGGATGTTCGGCGTCGTGGCCCATGTGCGGCGCCTGCCAGCTGAAACCGCCCGCCGGTGCCACGATCTCGCGGGCCCAGGGGTCCAGCAGCAGCTTGTAGGGGTTGAAGCGGTGGCCGCGGTCGGGCCGCCAGGGGCCCTGGGCGCGCAGGCCATAAACCAGCCCGGCGCCAGCGCCTGGCAGGAAGCCGTGGAAGACATTGCCGCTTCTGGCTGGCAGCGGCACGCGGGCCAGCTCGACACTGCCTTCGGCGTCGAACACGCACAGCTCCAGCTGCGTGGCGTGGGCCGAGAACACCGCGAAATTGACGCCGCCGTCGCGCACGCTGGCGCCCATGGGCCAGGGCCGGCCTTCCTGCAGCGGCGCCAGGGCGGGTGCGGCAGGCCGGGTAGGGGTGTTCAGTCTGTCCATTCCAGGAAAACGGTGGCCAGCGGCGGCAGGCTCAGGACGATGGACTGCGCGCGGCCGTGGCTGGGCACGGCTTCTGTCGTGGCGGCGCCCAGCGGCGTGCCGACATTGCTGCCGCCGTAATGGCTGGAATCGGTGTTGAGCCGTTCGCGCCAGCTGCCAGCCCAGGGCACACCCAGGCGGAAGCCGTGATGCACCACGGGCGCGAAGTTGCACACCACCAGCATCAGCTGCCCTTCGGCCGACTTGCGCAGGAAGCTCAGGCAGCTGCGGCGTGCGTCCTCATGGTCGATCCACTCGAAACCGGCGCCGGTGAAGTCCTGTTCGAACAAGGCCGGGCAGCGCCGGTACAGGGCGTTGAGGTCACGCACCAGGTTCTGCAAGCCGCGGTGCCTGGGGTCTGACGGCGCGTCCAGCAGGTGCCAGTCCAGGCTGGCGTCATGGTTCCATTCGCGTTCCTGGCCAAACTCGCAGCCCATGAACAGCAGCTTCTTGCCGGGGTGGCCCCACATGAAGCCGAGATAGGCGCGCAGGTTCGCGAACTTCTGCCAGCGGTCGCCGGGCATCTTCGCCAGCAGGCTGCCTTTGCCGTGCACCACTTCGTCGTGGCTGATGGGCAGCACGAAGTTCTCGTTGAAGGCATACACCAGCCCGAAGCTCAGCTCGCCCTGGTGGTAGGGGCGGTGGATGGGGTCGCGCTGCATGTACTGCAGGGTGTCGTGCATCCAGCCCATGTTCCACTTGTAGTGGAAGCCCAGCCCGCCAGCCCAGGTGGGGCGGCTCACCGCGGGGAAGGCGGTGCTTTCCTCGGCCAGGGTCACGGCCTGCGGGCGCTCGCCGCCCACCACTTCGTTCGTGCGCTTGAGGAAGGCGATGGCTTCCAGGTTCTCGCGCCCGCCGTGGGCGTTGGGAATCCACTCGCCGGCCTTGCGGCTGTAGTCGCGGTACAGCATGGAGGCCACCGCGTCCACGCGCAGGCCGTCGATGTCGAAGCGCTCCAGCCAGTACAGCGCGCTGGCCACCAGGAAGTTGCGCACCTCGGTGCGGCCGAAGTTGTAGATGAGGGTGTTCCAGTCGTTGTGGAAACCCTCGCGGCGATCGGCGTATTCGTAGAGATGGGTGCCGTCGAATTCGGCCAGGCCATGGGCGTCGGTGGGGAAGTGCGCCGGCACCCAGTCCAGCAGCACGCCCAGGCCAGCGGCGTGCGCGGCGTCGACGAAGCGGCGAAAGCCGGCTGCAGAGCCGCCCGTGGCGCTGTCCTGCGGACTGGCGAAGCGGGCGGTGGGCGAAAACAGGCCCAGCGTCTGGTAGCCCCAGCTGCCATCGAACGGGTGTTCGCTCACCGGCAGCAGCTCCAGGTGGGTGAAGCCCATGTCGCTGGCATAAGGCACCAGGGTGGCGGCCAGCTCGTCCCAGTTCAGCCAGCGGTCACCTTCTTCGGGCCTGCGGCGCCAGCTGGCCAGATGCACTTCGTAAATGGACATCGGCGCGTCCAGCGCATTGGCGGCCTGGCGCTGCGGCGAAGGCGGGGCAAAGGGCGGCATCGTCGCCACGATGCTGGCGGTGGCCGGGCGCGATTCGCTCTGGCGGGCGTAGGGGTCGGCCTTTTGCGGCAGCAGCCGGCCGTCGGCGGCCAGCAGCTCGAACTTGTAGCGGGCGCCTTCGCCCACCCCCGGCAGGAACAGCTCCCAGACGCCGCATTCGCGCCGCAGCCGCATGGGGTGGCGGCGGCCGTCCCACAGGTTGAAGTCGCCAACCACGCTGACGCGGCTGGCGTTGGGCGCCCAGACGGCGAAGGCCGTGCCGTCCACGCCTTCCATCTGGCAGGGGTTCGCACCCAGCACCTCGTAGGGGCGCAGGTGTTTGCCTTCGCCCAGCAGCCAGACGTCCATCTCGCCCAGCACTTTGCCGAAACGGTAGGGGTCTTCCAGCGTCGATTCGCTGCCATCGGCCCAGCGCACACCCAGCCGATAGGCGCCGCCGGGCCAGGGCCCTTCGAACAGGCCGTCTTCGTGGCGCATGCCCAGTGGAGCGGGCTGGGCCGGAGCACTGCCCAGAGGCAAGACCCAGACCGTGCTGGCACCGGGCAGGAAGGCGCGCACCCGGTTGCTGCCGTCGGCCCCGGGGTGCAGGCCCAGCACGGCACAGGGGTCGGGGTGGCGCCCCAGGCGCAGCCATTCGGCGTCTTGCAAGCTCAACATCGTGACTGCATTGTCAGGGTGTCCTGCGCGCCAGCGCGCTGCATCAGGACTGCGCCTGCTTCGGCCTGATGCCCCAGACCTGGTGCGCGTACTCGGCGATGGTGCGGTCGGCCGAGAAGAACCCCATGCCCGCGACGTTGGCGATGGCCTTGCGTGCCCAGGCATCGGGTTCGCGATAGAGCGCGTCGGCCCGGGCCTGTGCCGCCATGTAGCTGTCGAAGTCGGCCAGAAGCAGGTAGTGGTCGCCGCCCCACAGCAGCGAATCGACCAGCGCGCGGTAGCGGCCGGGTTCGTCGGGGCTGAACGTGCCGCCGCCGATGGCGTCGAGCGCGGCTTTCAGGGTCGGGTTCGATTCGTAGATCTGAAGCGGCCGATAGCCAGCCGCGCGCTCGGCAGCCACTTCGGCAGCGCTGAGGCCGAAGATGAAGATGTTGTCGTCGCCGACTTGCTGGCGGATCTCGATGTTCGCGCCGTCGTCGGTGCCGATGGTCAGCGCGCCGTTCAGCGCCAGCTTCATGTTCCCGGTGCCACTGGCTTCGGTCCCGGCGGTGCTGATCTGTTCCGACAGGTCGGCACCGGGCATGATGACTTCTGCCACTGAAACGCCGTAGTTGGGAATGAACACCATCTTCAGCCGCCCGGCCACGCGCGGGTCGTCGTTGATGACGCTGCCCACGTCGTGGATCAGCCTGATCACGTTCTTCGCGGTGACGTAGCTCGAAGCCGCCTTGCCAGCGAAGATCACGGTGCGCGGCACCCAGTCGCCGCCCGGGTTGGCGCAGATGGCCTGGTAGCGGGCCACCACCTGCAGCACGTTGAGCAGCTGGCGTTTGTATTCGTGGATGCGCTTGACCTGCACGTCGAACAGGCTGGCCGGGTCGACCTGCACGCCGGTGCTGGCCAGGATGTGGGCGGCCAGCCGCGCCTTGTTGGCATGTTTCACCGCCATGAAGGCCTGGCGGAAGTCGCTGCGGTCGGCCAGCGGTGCGATCTTCTTCAGCTCGTCCAGTTGCAGGCGCCAGCCCGTGCCGATGTGCTTGTCCAGCAATGCCGACAGGCCCGGGTTGGCCTGGGCCAGCCAGCGGCGCGGCGTGACGCCGTTGGTCATGTTCGTGAAGCGCTCGGGCCAGATGGCAGCGAAGTCGCTGAAGATGGTCTGCACCAGCAGGTCGGAGTGCAGCGCCGAGACACCGTTGACCTTGTGGCTGCCGACGATGGACAGGTTGGCCATGCGCACGCGCCGTTCGCTGCCTTCGTCGATGAGCGAAAGCCGGCGCAGGAAGCCGTCGTCGCCCGGCCGCACCTGGGCCGCCAGCACCAGGAAGTCGTGGTTGATGCGGAAGATGATTTCCAGGTGCCGTGGCAACACGTGCTGCATCAGCGCCACCGGCCAGGTTTCCAGGGCCTCGGGCATCAGCGTGTGGTTGGTGTAGCTGAAGACCTTCTGGGTCTGGGCCCAGGCGTCGGCCCAGGCGAAGCCCTGTTCGTCGACCAGCAGGCGCATGAGTTCGGCCACGCCGATCGCCGGGTGGGTGTCGTTCAGGTGGATGGCCACCTTGTCCGACAGGTTCGCCAGCGTGCCGTGCTCGGCCAGATGGCGACCCAGGATGTCCTGGATGGAAGCACTGGTGAAGAAGTATTCCTGGCGCAGCCGCAGTTCGCGCCCGGCAGGGGTGCTGTCGTTCGGATACAGCACCCAGCTGATGTTCTCGAACTGGTTCTTGAATTCGGCAGCGCGGGCGTAGTCGCCGCTGTTGAAGGCCGTCAGGTCGATGTGCGCCGGTGCCGAGGCCTTCCACAGCCGCAAGGTGCTGACCCGTTCGGTGCCGTGGCCGGGGATGACCATGTCGTAGGCCTTGGCGCTGACTTCGCCCGCGTGGCGCCAGACCGGAGGTTTGCCAGGCAGGGAAGCCTGTTCCACCCAACCGCCGAACCGGACCGGGTAGGCCACGCCGGTGCGCGGGAATTCCCAGGGCGTGCCGTCCACCAGCCAGGGGTCGGGGTATTCGACCTGGCGGCCTTCCTGGATGGTCTGCGCGAACATGCCGAATTCGTAGCGGATGCCGTAGCCGAACGAGGGTAGTTCCAGCGTTGCCATGGCGTCCAGGAAACAGGCGGCCAGCCGACCCAGGCCGCCGTTGCCCAGGGCGGCGTCGGACTCGGTGGCGGCCACGTCTTCCAGCGAGGTGGCGTGGGCCCGGGCTGCAGCGGCCATTTCACCCTGCAGGCCCAGTGCATGCAGGGCGTTGCCCAGCGTGCGGCCGATCAGGAATTCCATCGACAGGTAGTACACCCGCCGGGCTTTGGCAGCGCGGTCGGCACTGTCGCCTTTGACCCACCGTTCGGACAACTGCTCTCGCGCGATCTGGGCCACGGCGTGCATGATGTCTGTGCGCGTGGCCACACCCGGCTCAGTTCCGACGGTGGCCAGCAGGTGGCGGTCGACTGCGGTCGGGTTCGGGGTCTGGGCGATGGTGTTCATGGGCGGTGACTTTGGGGCATGTGCTGATGGGGCTTGCAGGGGCCGTGCCATGCCATCACGGTGGCAGGGGCCGAACGTCTGGAGTGTCCTTGATCGGCCCGACAGCCGTCAACGCGGCAGCGCCAGGGGCAATGTAGTTTTGCTACAAAATCAGGACATGCCGCCTGTTTCACCAATCGGTGGAAAATGATCCCAGGTCCGATCTCAGTAGCGCACGTGTTTTTGAACAAGCATTTGGCTGAGATTCTTAAAGCCAGATCGCGCTGGGCTCAACAGGGTTCAGATCGTACTCGTCCAGCGCCGCTGTGCCGGGTGGTGTAATTTTCTTGCAGAATCAGGAGACAACATGAGACCCATCGACGTGGCCCAGAGCCTGGACCTGCCCCGCCGGGCGGTGGCCCTGGTGCTGGCCGGAGGCCGTGGCAGCCGCCTGAAGAACCTGACCGACAGCCGCGCCAAGCCGGCGGTGTACTTCGGGGGCAAGTTCCGCATCGTCGACTTTGCGCTGTCGAACTGCATGAACAGCGGCATCCGGCGCATCGGCGTGATCACCCAATACAAGAGCCACAGCCTGCTGCGCCACCTGCAGCGCGGCTGGGCATTCCTGAAAAGCGAGATGAACGAGTTCGTCGACCTGCTGCCGGCCCAGCAGCGGGTGGACGAGGAAAGCTGGTACCGCGGCACCGCCGATGCCGTCTACCAGAACCAGGACATCCTGGCGGCCTACCGTGCCGACTATGTCGTCATCCTGGCCGGCGACCACATCTACAAGCAGAACTACGCCGTGATGCTGGCCGACCATGTCGCCATGCACCGCCAGTACGGCAGCGAGTGCACGGTCGGCTGCATCGAAGTGGCGCAGGAGGAAGCCACCGCCTTCGGCTGCATGGCCATCGACGAGCACCGCCGCATCGTCGACTTCATCGAAAAGCCCCCGGTGCCGCCCACCATTCCTGGCAAGCCCGGCCGCACGCTGGCCAGCATGGGCATCTACATCTTCAACGCGCGCTGCCTCTACCGCGAGCTCGAGCGTGACATGAACGACCCGAACTCCAGCCACGACTTCGGCAAGGACATCATTCCGCAGATGGTCAAGGCCGGGCTCGCGGTGGCGCACCCTTTCGAGCTGAGTTGCGTGGGCAACAAGATCGGCCAGGCCCCTTACTGGCGCGACGTGGGCACGATCGATGCGTACTGGGACGCCAACATCGACCTCACCGCCACCGACCCCTTGCTCAACCTGTACGACACCAACTGGCCGATCTGGACCTACCAGCCGCAGTTGCCGCCGGCCAAGTTCGTGCACAACCAGGATGATCGGCGCGGCATGGCCATCGAGTCGCTGGTCTCGGGTGGCTGCATCGTCTCGGGCTCGGTGTTCCGTTCGACGCTGTTCTCGAACGTGCGCGTGCATTCGCATGCCAGCGTGAGCTGGTCGGTGGTGCTGCCAGGCGTGCAGGTGGGACGTGGCGCACGCATCACCCGCGCCGTGATCGACCGCGACTGCTTCATTCCTGACGGCATGGTCATCGGCGAGGACGCCGCGGCCGATGCCGAACGCTTCTACCGCACCGAATCGGGCATTACCCTGGTCACGCGCGACATGCTTCGGCCCAATACTTTCGACAACGCAACGTGATGGAGCCCCCAAGCTCGCTGGCGCTCGCCACCCCCCAAGGGGGCCGTCCGCCTACGGCCCGGCAGAGCCGGCTCCGTGGCGGGAAGCTTGGATCAAAGCCCGCGACATCGGACTGCTGAAATGCGTGTACTTCATGTAGCCGCGGAAGTGTTCCCGCTGGTGAAAACCGGTGGGCTGGCCGACGTGGTGGCGGCGCTGCCGGTGGCGCTGGCCGAACAGGGTGCCGAGGTGCGGCTGCTGCTGCCGGGCTTGCCAGCGGTGATGGAAAGCGTGCAGGGCGCGCAGGTGGTCATCGACATCGGCGCCTGTTTCGGTGCGCTGCGGGTGCGGCTGCTGCTGGCGCGCATGCCCGGCACGAAGCTGCCGGTGTACGTCATCGATGCGCCTTATCTGTACAAGCGCGGCGGCAGCCCCTACCAGGACAGCCTGGGCGAGGAATGGCCCGACAACCTGCAGCGCTTCGCCCTGCTGGGCTGGGTTGCCGCGCACCTGGCCGCCGACGACGCCGACCCACGCTGGGCGCCCGACGTGGTGCACGCCCACGACTGGCATGCCGCCATGGCCTGCGCCTACATGGCCGAACACGGGCCCACCCAGGCGGCCAGCGTCTTCACCGTGCACAACCTGGCCTACCAGGGCCTGTTTCCGATGCAGGACTGGTCCTTGCTGGGCGTGGCCACGCGGCTGCTGTCGCCGTCCGGGCTGGAATACCACGGCCAGCTCAGCTTCATGAAGGCCGGCCTGAAGTTTGCCGACCGCGTCACCACGGTCAGCCCGAACTACGCGCGCGAGATCGCCACCCACGAATTCGGCTGCGGGCTGGACGGGGTGGTTCGTGAACGCGGCGACCAGGTCATCGGCATCCTCAATGGCATCGACGACGCAGTCTGGAACCCCGCGACCGACCCCGCCATCGCCCAGCGTTACGACGCCGAACGCATGGAAGGCAAGCTCGAATGCAAGCGTGCGCTGCAGGTCGAGCTGGGCCTGGACGAGGACGACAGGGCACTGCTGGTGACGGTCGTCAGCCGCCTGACTTCGCAGAAGGGTCTGGACCTGGTTTTGGCGGCCATGCCCGAACTCATCTCGGCCGGGGTGCAGTTCGCGGTGCAGGGGAACGGCGAACCGGCGCTGGAAGCGGCCTTCAGGATGGCCCAGCAGGCCCATCCAGGCCGGGTTCACGTGCACATGGGCTACGACGAGGCTCGCGCCCACCGCCTGGTGGCAGGCGCAGACGCGATTGCCGTGCCCTCGCGCTTCGAGCCCTGCGGCCTGACGCAGATGTACGGCCTGCGTTACGGCACGCTGCCCATCGTGCGCCGGGTGGGTGGCCTGGCCGACACCGTGGTCGACGTCGACCCCGGCAGTCTGGCCAGCGGCCGGGCCACCGGCTTCGTGTTCGACTTGGCCGTGCCCTCGGCCTTCGAACGCTGCGTGCGCCGGGCCCAGGCCAGCTTCGAGAACAAGGCCCAGTGGCGGGCCCTGACGCACAACGCCATGAGCCTTTCGCTGGGCTGGGCGGGGCCGGCCCAGGCCTATCTGGATCTTTATGCTGCTGCCCGAGGCGACGCCCTGGCGGCAGGGTCCGTCAGGGCCTGACGGGTTTGATGTTCCCGCAGTTGGCGCCCAGCCACTTGCCGGTGGTGGCCATCTGCATCTTTTCCGGCTTGCCCTGCACTTCGCTGACGACATTGATGACGCCGCTGTAGGCCGTGGGGCCCTGAATCGTGACCGTGCCGTTGCCGCTGGACGGAGGCGGGCCGGGGCACCTGAAGGAAATGCTCCAGACGTTACCGCTGCGCTTGGCGGTCTGGGTGCAACCGTCCTGCGCGGGTGGCGGCTCGTCGCGTTCGGCGTCTTCCTTGGTCATGCAGACCTTCACGGTGTTGCCTTTCGGGCCGATCGACATGCCCTGCTGGCCCATCATCGCCTCCATCTGACGGCGCTGTTCGGGCGGCATGCTGGCCATGGCCTGCTGCATTTCCTTCATGGCCTTCTCGATCTTGCCGTCCTGCGACTTCATCGTGAAGCTGTGTTCCCACAGGCCGGCGCTCAGCTTCGGGCCGCCGGGCTGGGCCAGGGCCAGCGGGCTGGCCAGCAAGGCAGACAAGGCAGCCAGCAGGGGCAGGGGGGATCGGGACATGCGATTTCCTATGGAATGAAGGGGCAGCCTGCTTTATACGCCTGCGATGCCCGGGCAAACAAGTCGACAACGCGCAAGGCCCATGATGCGCCGATGCTCGACCTGAACAGATTGAGGCTTGTCTGCCGCCGGCCAGTGCTGAGCCTGGTCATTGTGTTGTCGGCCGCACCCGGCATCACCCCCGCCACGACACCCAGCCTGGCCCCTGGCAGCCTGCGCGAGGCCGTGGCACTGGGCCGCGTCACGGTGCAGCAGGTGCTGGCCGCCACTGCAGACGCACGCATTCCGGCCGTCAACCCGGTCTACGACGTCGACACCTTCAGGCTGAGCTACGTCACCACCGACAGCCGCCAGCAGCCGGTGGTGGCTTCGGGACTGCTGGCCGTGCCGCGCAAGGGTGCGGGGGCGGCCAGCCCCGTCATCAGCTATCAGCACCCGACGATCTTCCGCGACGCCCAGGCGCCCAGCAACAACGCCACGGCCACTGAAGCCGCCGTGGTGCTGGCTTCGCTGGGCTACATCGTCATTGCCGCCGACTACGTGGGTTATGGCGTGTCCAAAGGCCTTCCTCATCCGTATCTGATGGCCGGACCGATGGCGGCGGCCGTGGTCCACCTGCTGGACGCCGGCGCCGTGCATGTCAACAACGTCGGCCTGGCGCTGAACGGGCAACTGTTCCTGGTGGGTTATTCGCAAGGGGGCCACGCCACCCTGGCCGCGCACCGCATGCTGCAGTCGCGCGGCGATGCGATTGCGGCAGCCGTGGTGGGCAGTGCGCCCGGGGCGGGTCCGCTGGACGTGGGCGCGACCCTGGACGAACTCTTGCGCCGCGTGCGCGACGAAGAACCCCTGCTGGCCGCCCTGGTCAACCCCGACCTGCTGCAGTTCCTGGGCAGCAGCCTGCGACGGCGGGTACGCGACGCCATGCTGGGCCGCCTGATTCCAGCCGACAGCGATGTCGTTTTCGACGGCCGCTTCATCGACCTGTTCCTGGACAACGACCGTGCCGGCATCAACCGTGAAAGCGACGTCCACGACTGGCGGCCCGAGCGCCCCGTGCGCCTGTTCCACGGCCGCGACGACCAGACCGTGCCCTTCGTCGCCAGCGCCCATGCGCTGCAGGCCATGCAGGGCCGCGGTGCACCCGACGTGCAGTTCATGGAATGCGGCACGGTGCCATCGGGGCACCTGAACTGCGTGCCTTCGTACTGGCAGTACCTGCTGTCGCAACTGGCGCCTGTGGCGCGCGACCTGTAGCGGCAAGGTCTGCTGAACCTGGTGCTTCAACCTGGAGAATGACGTTGACGCAGCGTTCCAGGCCCTGGGACCGGACAAGCACGCTCGAGCGGGCGGTCAGCCTGGCGGTCCAACGGTGCACTGCAACCCGTGAATCAGCGAGGGACGTCGCGGCGGAGATCGAGTGTCGATTCGCTCAGGTTCCAGACGCTGACATACCGGCCCAGCAAGGCTGTTCCCAACGTCATCCGGTTGTCCGGGCCGGTGCTGGTGGCGATGGCATCCAGCGTCAGTTCTGCAGGGCCATAGCGCAGGCCTCCGAGCACACATTGAAGGTTCGGCGCAGGCTTGCCGTCCTTTGGGCATTGCAAGGCACCGGTCTGCTCAAGCCGCGCCTTCAGTTCAGCCGTGAGCTGCAGCCCCCCAGGGGTGCCGGTATCGAACCGGACACGCAGATCCACGCCGTCGACCTGAAACGTGGCGTAGGGCAGTGGGCCTTCCTTGCCCTCGAACCTGACCAAAGCCACGCGCTCACTGCCTTCAAGCAAGCGCTGGGCGTCTGCGCCGGTTCGAGTGAGCAACCACTGGGCCGGCTCGTAGCGCAGCGAGAAAACAAACGACGACAGCCAAGGCGCGCCGATGAAGCCCAGGAAATCGGGCACCAGGCCTTCCTGGAGGAACCCGAAATCGGCCGTCATGATGCCGGGCGACTTGGCGGGCGCCTTGCCGGGCTCGGCCGGCTGCACCTCGCGGCTGGCGCCTGCGCCCAGCGTCAGCGAAGTCACGTCGCGCCCCTGGTGCACCACGATGGGCTGTCCCGAGCCGGCGTGTCCGCGGCCGACCTCGGGCCCCACCGTGACGGGCGCAAAACGGCTGTTGAGGAAGAAGCCGAACGGCGAGCCCGTGTCCAGCATGAATCGCCCCTGCTTGCCGTTGACCTCGCCAGCGATCAGGGGGTAGCCCTTGTAGAGGGTGATGGGCAGTTCGATCATGCCTTCGGCCGCCACGCGCTCGGCAGCGCTGCGGCCGGCGGTCGGTGCGATGGCCGGCGCAGCCAGTGACTGCGCTGCACCGCTGTCCGGCCCGGACGCGCAGCCTTGGGCCAGCAGCAGTGCCGTCGCGGCCGCCCAGGCCGGCCCTGCGCGCCAGCGCCGCAGGCTCACGGCCTGCCCTCTGCCGTGGAGGCGGCGCAGACGAAGCCGCGCAGGTCGGTCATCAACTGCCGGCAGACGGCGGGGTCGGTGTACATCATGTGTCCAGCGGGGTAGCGGTGATGCTCGGTTCGGCCGAGCGGAATGTCGTAGTGACGCAGCAGATGTTCGGCCGCGCCGACCGTGGTGAGCGAGTCGTACAGCCCAGTGCCGATGAACAGCCGCGCGGCCGGCGCCTGGCGCATGAACTGCGTCAGCCGGCTCACGTAGGGGTAGGTTTCGAAGGGAGATGCTTGCCCGAAGCGCATGAAACCGCGCGCCGCGGTCTCCCGCCAGTTCCACGCGGCGCCGGCCTGATCGTCGCGAAATCGGTAGCCGTCCCACGCCGCAGGCGCGCCGGCAGCCGAGGCCAGGGCTTCGGGATCGCTCGCCAGGTAGCCGGCCGCCGCGGCCACGAACCCGGGCCGCGTGCGGTCCATGCTGGGGTCGGTCTGCGCCTCGCCTGCGGCGCTGTCGGCTTCAGGCGCCGTGTAGCGTGCGTCGCAGCGCCCCAGGCTCAGCCCCTGCTGGCGCTGCAATTCCCGCAGAAAGCCTTCCTTGGTCAGCCACAGCCGCTGGCGCAGGTACAGATCGGCGGCCACGCCGGTCCAGGCCTGTAGGGATTGCGCCATGGCTTGCAGGGCGGCAGCCTCCAGCCGCTGACCCTGCAGCAAGGCCTGCGCGTAGGGCCCATAGGCAAAGCTCAGGGCGGCTTCGGTCACCGCATCGGCCGAGTCGAAGCGGTGTGCACTGCGGCCGTGGAACCAGGCCGTGGTCGCCTGAAATGCAAAGCCCGCCAGCGCACCGGCGAGATTGCCGTGGCGGTCTAGCGTCTCCTGGACATTCACCGCCTGGCCCAGCAGCACCAGGCCGTCGAGGGTGATGCCCTCTGTGTTGAGCAAGCGGTCCGCCAGGAAGACCGCACGCTGCGTGCCGTAGCTCTCACCCAGCAGGACCTTGGGGCTGCCCAGCCGCTGCTCCAGGCGCAGCCACTGGCAGATGATGTCGGCAAAGCAGGCAGCGTCGCCCTGCACGCTGTACAGGGCCGCGGCCGCGGCTTGTGGCGCGGCACGGCCGAACCCGGTGTTGACGGGATCGATGAATACCAGGTCTGCCGTGTCCAGCAAGGCATGGGGGTTGGGTCGCAGTGGTGGCGGCGGGCTGCTCAGCCCGCGCTGCAGGTCGGTGGGGAAATCCACCCGCCACGGCCCCAGCCCACCCAGGTGCAGGTACACCGACGCGGACCCCGGACCGCCGTTGAAGGCGAACACCACGGGCCGCGCTGCGCGCTCGGCATCGGGCAGATCGGCCACGTAACTGAACACGGAGGCCGTCCCCAACGCCTGGCCCTGCTCGTCCTGCAGCGAGGCCAGCCGCAAGGAAAAGTCGTAGCGCAAGGGGCGGCCGTTGAAGCTGCCTTCACCCGGGCGTATCCAGCAGGTCTTCATTCGAGGGGCTCGGTCGTGGGCCGTCAGGCCAGGCTGCCAGGCGTTGCGCGGCGGCGCGGGCGTTGGGCCACTGCAGCCGAAGGCTTGGGCACGATGGCCGCACTGCGGCTGCGCAGGGTTTCCAGGTAGTTGTAGACCGTGAAGCGCGTGACTTTCAGTGCCGTTGCCGCGCGCTCGACGCCGCCGCGCACCATGAAGAGGCCGCGTTCGAGCATGGCCTCGACAGCATGGATCTTCTCGTCCTTGCTCATCAGGGGCACCGGCTTGCCGAACCGGTTCACGGCGTCGGCAATGATCTCTTCGATCAGGGCGTCGACCTGCGGCGCTTCTTCGGGCGGCCGGGCCGCCAAGGGTTGGCGCGTGGTGTCGAGCATGCGGCCCAGCCAGGCGTGCGTCATCTGCACCACGGTCAGGTCGGCATTGATGCACAGCGCGGCAAACGGCTCGCCCTGGCTGTCGCGGTACAGGGCGGTGGTCGAGCGCAGGGCGTTGCCGGCAGCAGTGACGGTGTTGTAGCCCTCGATGATCGAATGGGTGGGCTGGCCTCTGGCGCTCAAGGCCTGCACGGCCGCAGCGAAGCCCTTGTCCTGCTTGGGCCCCGACAGGATCGGATCCCCGACCGATCGGCCAGAAATATGACCGTTGGTGATGGCCACGATCGACCGCTCGGGCCGCGACAGATCGTGCAGCACCACCTCGACGTTGGATCCCACCACGCGGCTCAACAGCTCGGTCAGCGGCAGCAGGGCGTTGAAGACGATTTCGCGCTCGTGCTGCACATCGGCCGCTGTCGGCGGGGCCCTGCGCGCCACCGCGGCTGCACCGGCCGGAGCGCGCCCCGCGGCGACGCGCTCCGGCGGGATCGAGCGGGGCTTGGACTTCGCCGCGGGACGGCGGGCGGGCTGGCCTGCGGTGGGCATGGGGTGTTCCTGTGTGACAGGCCAGCATAGCATTCTTCAACACCTTGTTGACCCATGGGTTCCATCCGCTGCGGGCGCCTTGGTCCCCGGATGAACCCTGATCTCGCTCACTGGCACTTGGGCCGTGCTACGATGAATTCAACAAACCGTTGGGTGCATCAACAAGCCGCGAGCTTCCACGGTTCACAAACTGTTGACGCAGCAACCCCACAAGGCATGGCCCATGGCAAGAGAGGCAATACCCGTCGAGACCCGCGAAGCGCCGGTCGCCACCGTGCGCGACGGGTTCTGTTTCGCCGCGGTCGGTGACTTCATCGGCCCGTTCAGGCCCGAGGTGCCGCTGCACAACGCCGACTTCGAGCAGGTTTGCCAGCACCTGCGCACGGCCGACGTGGCGCTGGGCAACCAGGAAGGCTCCATCTTCGACCTCGACGGCTTTGGCGGCCACCGTGCTGCAGAACATGGGGGCGGCTACCCCTTGAGCGATGCGGTCACGGCGCAGGACATTCGCGCCATGGGCATCACCGTGATGTCCAAGGCCAACAACCACGCCACGGATTGGGGGCTGGAGGGCTTGCGCGCCACCGAGCAGGCGCTGAAGGCTGCCGGCATCGCCTGCGCCGGCAGCGGTGCCAGCCGCGCCGCAGCGCGCGCGGCCGTGTACCTCGAAACGCCCAGGGGCCGGGTCGGCGTCGTTGCGGCCGCATCGACCTTCACGCCCATGTCCGAAGCCGGCAACACCGAAGACCACATTCGCGCCCGTCCTGGCATCAGCGCCATCCGCGCACGGCCGGTGGTGGTGGTGCCCGCGCCCGAGATGGCCGCCATGCAGGCGCTGGCGCAAGCCCTCGGGGCCAGCGACACCCTCGACAGCTGGTTCAGCCGCAGCGACACCGAATTGCGCTTTGGCGAACAGCGCTTTCGCCTCGGGAAGGCGGCGGGCCTTGTCCATGACGTCGACGAATCCGATCGGCGCGAAGTCTTGCGGGCCATTCGCAGCGCCAGGCAGCTGGCCGACTTCGTGGCCTTCACCTTGCACGCGCACGAATCGGCTTCGGGCAGCGGACAGGACCCGCGGCCGGCCGCCTTCGTGCAGAGCTTGCTGCGCGAGGCCGTCGACGCCGGCGCCGACCTGGCCACCGTCACAGGCCCGCATGTGCTGCGCGGCGTCGAGATCTATCGCGGCAAGCCGCTGTTCTACGGCCTGGGCAGCTTCTTCCTGCAATTGGCCGACGACCGCGGCCCCACGGCGGAGACGGCACGCACGCTGGGCGTGGACCCCTGGGCGCTGACCAAGCCCGAGGCCATTGCGCGCCAGTTTCAACTGCCCGCCGACTGGTACGACAGCGTGGTGGCGACCAGCCATTTCCACGCCGGCCGCCTGCGCGAGGTGCGCTTGCATCCGCTGGTGCTCGACCGCAAGCCAGCGCCGCGGCTGGAAGGCGCTCCCAGGCCGGCGCCGCCTGCCGATGCGCAACGCATCCTGGAAAGGCTGCGGCAGGACTGCCTTCGATGGGGCACGGCCCTGGCCATCGAGAACGGCGTCGGCGTCATTCGTGCTGGCGATCGCCCGGGCCAGCCCGCCTCGCCCGATGCCTTGAAGGGCCCTTAACAGGTTTTCAGCGTTTCAACGGGGCGCGTTCATCGACGCCCACCAACGTCAAAGAGGAAGATTCATGAGGCAGTTCGCACGCAAGACGATATCCAAGGCCGTGGCGGTCGAGATTGCACAGACGGCGGGGCGCTTGCCGCGCAGCGGCTGGGTGGCTTTCGCGGGCTTGCTCATGCAAGGCCTGATGCCCACCGCCGCGTTGGCGCAAGACCAGCAACTGGCACAAGCCAATGCCAGCGGCCCGGCGGCCGCGTCCGCGGCTCAACCGGGCGCGCCAGCGGCCCAGACGGTCATGGTCACCGCACGCAAGAAGCTGGAGCGTGCACAGGACGTACCGGTGTCCATGAGCGCGGTCAGCGGCGAGTCGCTCGTTGCCAAGAACCGGCTCGGCATGATCGACTACTTCGCCGAGGTGCCGGGCATCAACCTGCTGGGCGGTGACCGTGGCACCAGCGAGATATCGCTGCGGGGCTTGAACTCGGGCACGGCGTCGCGGCCCACCACGGCCTTCACCATCGACGACACGCCCTTTGGCGGCGGCCAGAACATTCCCGATATCGACCCCAGCGAACTGCAGCGTGTGGAAGTGCTGCGCGGCCCGCAGGGCACGCTGTACGGGGCGAACAGCCTGGGCGGTCTCATCAAGTACGTGACCATCCTGCCGGACACCCAGCGCTTCTCCACGCGTGTTCAGGTCGACGGGTCCAGGGTGACCGGCGGCAGCATCGGCTTTGGCTTGCGCACGGCGGTCAACCTGCCGGTCAAGGCCGATGTCATGGGCCTGCGCCTGAGCGCCTACACCCGGCGCGACCCGGGTTTCATCGACGACGTGCGCACGGGCGCCACCGACATCAACACGTCGGACACCACGGGTGTGCGCATGGCCGCGCTGCTGACGCCTTCGAACACCTTGTCGGTGCGCGCTTCCTTGATGCACCAGGACACCACCTCCGAAGCCTCGGCCACCATCAACACCGACCGCAGTGGCAACCCTCTGTTCGGCCAGTACGCGCAGAACCGCATCCCAGACACCGACGGTTATGAGCGCACGATCACGTTTGGTGATCTCAACATCGGCAAAGACTTCGACTGGGGTCGTCTGACTTCGGTCACCAGTGTCAGCCGCCTGGGCTACGTGGCCGCACAGGACGCCAGCGCCACCCTGGCCGGGGCACTGAACGCTGTCTTCCCAGGCCGCGGCCTGGGTGGGCGCAACGACCAGGACAACCTGAGCGAGCAAACCACGCAGGAACTGCGGCTCGAGTCGCCCGACGACAGGCAGAGCAGCCTGGATTGGCGCGTGGGCCTCTTCTACCTGCACCAGAAGAACGACAGCTTGCAGAGGCTGTATGCGGTGGTGCCGGCCACGGGGGCGGCGGCAGCCGGGCCCACACTGGCCAACGTGAATGGCAAGTCCAAGGCCACCGAAAGCGCCGTTTTCGGCACCGCCACCTACCGCTTCACCCGCGCGTTCGACGTGCAGGCCGGTGTGCGCGGCAACCGCAACACCATCGACACCACCACCGTCAGCAGCGGCATCATCGTCAGCAACAGCACGGCCCGGGTCGAATCCTCCACCTCGTCCACGACCTACCTGCTGACGCCGCGCTACACCTTCTCGCCAGACTTGATGGTCTACGGTACCGTGGCCACGGGCTTCCGCCCTGGCGGTCCGACCAACGCCGCCACGCCCGGCGCACCCACGGCCTACAACGCCGACAAGTCGCGCAACTTCGAATTGGGCTTGAAGGGCGACTTCCTCAACCGCAGCCTGTCGGTGGCCGCCGCGCTGTACAGCATCAGCTGGAGCGACATTCAGCTCAACGCCCGCGCCACCACGGGCGTGAGCTTCATCGCCAACGGCGGCGAAGCCAAGAGCGACGGCGCGGAACTGTCCTTCACGTGGATGCCCCGCAGCGGCCTGAAGCTCACCGGCAACGCGGTCTACAGCAAGGCCGAACTGACGCAGGACTTCCTGGCGGCCGTGACCACCGTGGGCACCAAGGGCGACCGCCTGCCCTTCGCGGCCAAGACCACGGCCAACCTGTCGTTCACGCAAGACTTCGCACTCGGCGGCTTCAATGCCTACGCCGGCGCGGGCGTGACCTTCCTGGGCGACCGCCTGGGCGACTTCGAGACACGCAACGTCGCGCGGGTGGCCCTGGCCGGCTACACCACCCTCGACCTGCAGGCAGGGCTGCGGACCAAGAACTGGACGATCAGCCTGTTCGGCAAGAACATGACGGACGAGGTGGGCTACATCGGCTCGCGCGTGACGGGGCCGACCCAACGCCTGGTGCTGATCTCGCCGCGCACGGTGGGTGTTTCGGTCTCGCACTCGATGTAGGCTCCACGCGCCGCATGGACGCCGATCAACCCGCACCGCCCCTCGCCAGCCTGAGCTCGGTCGCGCTGCCGGGCTGCCTGGCGCCTTCGGTCACGCGGCACAGCCTCACCGTCCACGGACGCGTGGTCGACTACACGGCCACCGCAGCGGCCACGGTGATGGCCAATGACGCCGGCGTGCCGCGCGCCACGGTGTTTTCGTTCGCCTACACGGCCATGGCCCCGGCCGATGCGGCGAGCACCCGGCCGGTGGTCTTCATCTTCAACGGCGGGCCGGGTAGTTCGTCGTTGTATCTCCACTTCGGTGGCCTGGGGCCCTTGCGTGCCCTGATGCCCGGCCCCGGGGGCGGCCGGCCCGAGCCCGGCACCTGCGAGCCCAATGCCGACACCTTGCTCGACGTGGCCGACCTGGTCTTCGTCGATCCCCCCGGCACCGGGTTGGCCCGCATGCTCAGCCAGGACCCCACCGACAGCGCGCTGGGGGTGAACGCCGACGCCGCATTGCTGGCCGCCTTCATCCGCCGCTGGCTTTCGGCGCACGGGCGCTGGGCTTCGCCGCTGTACCTGCTGGGCGCCAGCTACGGCGCGCTGCGCGTGGCAGCGCTGGCGCGCGACCTGCTGGGCTCGGTGGGCGCCGGGCAGTTGCGGGCCGCGGCGGTCGACGGCCTGATCCTGGTCGGCCAAGCCGCCAACCTGGGCCTGATGCAGACCGAACTGCGCCACGCCTGGCAGCTGCCCACCATGGCGGCGCTGGCCTGGCAGCATGGCGTCGTGCCCCGCCAGGGCCGCAGCCTGGCCGAGGTGCTGCGCGAGGCGCATGGCTTTGCGCTGCAGCGCCTGGTGCCCGCGCTCTTGCAGGGTGCGCAACTCCCCGAGGCTGAGCGCCAATCCATGGCCGAAGGTTTGGCAGCACGCACGGGGCTGCCCGCGGCACGCTGGGCCGAAGCCGCGTTGCGCGTGGACGCGAAGACCTTTGCCGAGACCCTGTTGCGTGAACCCGCCAGGCTGCTGAGCCTGTATGACGGCCGGTACACCCAAGCGCCGCCGCAACATGCCACCGACCCCGTCGCCGACGACCCGATGCTCACGCAGGCGGCAGTGGCTTGCCATGCGGCCTTGCAGGCGCAACTGCACGGCCCGCTGCAATGCCCCGTGAGCGACGACTACCTGGCGATCAACTTCAAGCTCAACGCCGCCTGGGACTGGCGCCACCAGGAGGCGGGGTCGCCCACGCTGACCGACTTCACTTCGGTGCTGGCCACCAGCCTGCACCGCAGCCCCGGGCTGCGCCTGTTCGTGGGCTCGGGCGCTTTCGACCTGGTCACGCCCTGGGGCGCTGCCGAGCACCTGGTCAGCAGGCCGGCGTTTCCTTCCGACCGCGTGCACCACCGGGTCTACGCCTCGGGCCATTGCCCTTATCTGGGCGACGAGTCGCGGGCCGCGCTGGCGGCCGACTTGCGCGCCTTCATCGCACCCCGTGCGCTCGATACTTCTGCAGCATGAACGTCGACACCCCGCCTGCCCAAGCCGCACCCATCGTCAATGCGCTGGGCTTCCTGCGCGACCCGCACCTGAAGGTGGTCGACAGCGAAGGCCGCAACACCGAGCCGCTGCTCAGCCGCCGCTCGCTGCAAGACGCGCAGGCCTCGGGCGTGGCCGCGGTCAACATCACCATCGGCCATGTGTACGGGCCGGCCGACCCCTATGCCTATTCGATGCAGGAGGTGGCCGACTGGACACAGGCGGTCGAGCAGCATCCCGACGAACTGCTGCTGGTGCGGCGCGCGGCCGACATCCTGCAGGCCCAGCGCGAGCACAAGATCGGTCTGATCCTGGGCTTCCAGAACGCCGAGATGCTGGGTGACGATGTCCGCCGCGTGGACACCTTCGCCGAGGCGGGGGTGCGCGTGATCCAGCTCACCTACAACAGCGTGAACCGGCTGGGCGGGGGCGCCACCGCGGCCGGCGACCCCGGGCTCACGGCCTTTGGCCGCGAGGTGCTCGAACGCCTGGCCAGCCAGCGCGTGATCGCCGACCTGTCGCACAGCGGCGAGCGCCTGTGCCTGGACGCCCTGGCTGCTTCGCCGCGGCCGGTGGCCATCACGCACACCGGCTGCCGCGCGCTGGCCGATCTGCGGCGCAACAAGGCCGACCAAGAATTGCGCGCGGTGGCCGAGCGCGGCGGTTTCATCGGCATTTACTTCATGCCCTTTCTCACCACCGGCCGCAACGCCACGCTGGACGACGTGGTGGCGCACCTCGAACATGCCATCCAGGTGGCCGGCGAAGACCACGTGGGCCTGGGCACCGACACCACGTTTTCGGCCTACGACGACATGGCGCACTTCAAGCTGGAGTTCGCCAAGCTCATTGCCTATCGCCGCCAGACCGGCATCTCGGCCGCAGGCGAGGCGCCCGACATCTATCCCTTCGTCGACGAACTGCTGGGCCCTGAGCAATTCCGCACATTGGCTGCACGCCTGGCCCAACGGGGCCACAGCCCTTCCCGCATCGACAAGATCCTGGGCCTGAATTTCCTGCGCTTCGCGCAAAGCGTTTGGGGCTGAAGACGCCATGGCACTGATCGAGCAACGCCTGCACGAGATGGGGCTCACGCTGCCCCAACCCATCCAGACGCCGGCCGGCGTCAAGCTGCCATTTCCCTTCGTGCGGGTGCTGGGCACACGGGTGCTCATTTCTGGGCATGGGCCGCTGAACGACGATGGCAGCCTGGCCACCCCGCTGGGCAAGCTGGGCCGCGAACTGGACGTGGAACAAGGCCGGCTGGCCGCGCAACGCACGGCGCTGGCCGTGCTGGCCAGCCTGCAGCGCGCGCTGGGGGACCTGGACCGCATCCAGGCCTGGACGCGCGTGTTCGGCATGGTCAATTCAGCCCCGGGGTTCACGCGGCAGCCCGAGGTGCTGAATGGATTTTCAGAGTTGATCCTGGCGCTGTACGGCAACGAACGCGGCCAGCATGTGCGCAGCGCCGTGGGCATGGCCGAGCTACCCTTCAACATCCCGCTGGAGGTCGAAGGTGAGGTCTCGCTGGCCGGCTGAGCCACGGCAGCGCGGAGCGCACCCTGCGCAAGCGATGGAACCGGTGCGCTGGCGGAACGCTGCTTGCCGGGGCGGGGCCAGGTTGCAGGGCATGCTGGCCCTGGCCCTGGCCCTGACCCTGGGGCTCGCGCTGTGCATTCCCGTCCAGGCCGCACCAGCGGCAGAGTCCACGGCTGCGCGTCCGCCCAAGGTGCTGCGCTACGCGATCCAGATTGCCGAATCGGGCTTCGACCCGGCACAGATCTCCGACCTGTATTCCCGCATCGTCACGGCCAACATCTTCGAAGCGCCGCTGACCTACGACTACCTTGCCAGACCGGCGCGCCTGGTGCCACAGACGGCCGCGGCCTTGCCCGACATCAGCGCCGACTTCAAGCGCTTCACCTTCCGCATCCGGCCCGGCATCGTCTTCGCCGACGACCCTGCCTTCCGTGGCGCGGTGCGTGAGTTGGTGGCGGCCGACTACGTCTACGCCTTCAAGCGCCACTACGACCCGGTCTACAAGAGCGCCAGCCTGTTCCAGTTCGAGAATGCCAAGGTGCTGGGCCTGTCGGAACTGCGCAGGAAGGCACTCGATACCCGACAGCCCTTCGACTACGACACCGAGGTCGAAGGCATACGCGCGCTGGACCGCTACACCTTCGAAGTCAGGCTGGCGGCGCCATCGCCCCGCTTTCACTACCTGTTTGCCGACGGATCCGTGCTGGGCGCGGTGGCGCACGAGGTGATTGAGGCCTACCCCGGCCGCGCCATGGAACACCCGGTGGGCACGGGCCCCTACCGGCTGACGCAATGGCAGCGCTCGTCCAAGATGGTGCTGGAGCGCAACCCGCGCTACCGACTGCACACCTTCGACGCCAGCCCGGCGCCGGACGACGCGGTCGGGCAGGCCATTCTGGCGCGTCTGAAGGGCCGCCAACTTCCGATGGTCGATCGTGTCGAGATCAGCGTCATCGAAGAAGCACAGCCGCGGTGGCTGGCATTCCTGAACCGCGAGATGGACATGAGCGAGCGCGTGCCGGAAGAGTTTGCCGACATCGCCATGCCCGGGGGCCGTCTGGCGCCTCACCTGCGCAAGCAGGGCGTGCAGATGGACCGCATGGTGGCGGTGGACGTCAACTTCACCCTTTTTGCGATGGAGAACCCGGTCGTTGGCGGCTACACGCCCGAGAAGGTGGCCTTGCGCCGCGCGCTGGCCCTGGCCTACGACACGGCACTGGAAATCCAGCTCGTGCGCAGGGGCCAGGCGGTGCCGGCCCAAGGCATGTTCCCGCCGCTGCTGGAGGGTTACGACCCGCAGTTCCGGTCCGAGATGACGGAGCACAGCGTGGCCAGGGCCAAGGCCTTGCTGGACCTGTACGGCTACGTCGACCGCAACAACGACGGCCGGCGCGACATGCCCGACGGCAGCCCGCTGGTGCTGCAGTACACCGGCGAGCCCGACCAGCGCAGCCGCCAGTTGCAGGAACTCTGGCGCAAGGCCATGAACGCCATTGGCGTGGCCATCGAGTTCACGGTCGCCAAGTGGCCGGAGAATCTGAAGGCCAGCCGAGCGGGCAGGGTGATGATGTGGAGCGTAGGCTGGAGCGCCACCCATCCGGCCAGCAGCTTCTTCGACATGATGTACGGCCCGAACAAGGGCCAGGCCAACCATGCGCGCTTCGACCTGCCGGCGTTCAATGAGGTCTATGCGCGACAGCTGGTGTTGCCCGACGGGCCTGAACGTCGGGCGTTGCTGCACCAGGGCCAGCGGCTGGGGGTGGCCTACATGCCCTACAAGCTGACCTCGCACCAGGTGCTCACGGCCTTGATGCACCCGCAGGTCGTCGGCTACCGACGCCACCCCTTCATGCGCGATTTCTGGCGCTATGTCGACATCGATCCGGAAGCTCCACCAGCACGCTGATCACGCCCGTTGGGCAGTCCGTTTGGCTGCCGCAGACCGGTCATCGACCCCCAGCCCTGCGCCCGCCAGGACAGGAACACGGCTCGCAGCAGCCGGCCCAGGTGCTCCGCCGCCCGGCAACGTGAACTGATCAGTCGACAGGTCGAGGGAGTGCCGGAAGCTGGCTGGTGATTTCGGTCTGCACCGACACGAAACTCTCGAGCCGGCCCATGCTGTTGCGCACGGGTTCGATGTCGATCAGCACCCAGAACGGGCTGCCGTCCTTGCGGTAGTTGAGGATCTCGACACCCACGCAGCCTTCGCCGCTGGCCACCGCATGGTGCAGGCGCTGCACGGCCCGCGCGTCGGTGGCGGGGCCTTGCAGCAGGGCGCCGGGCTTGCGGCCGAGGATGTCGTCCAGCGTGAAGCCCGTGCTGCGGCAGAAGGCAGGGTTGGCGAAGGTCGTCAGCCCCTGGGCGTCGGTCATCAGCACCTGGTGCACCGCGGTGTGCCCGGCGACCAGCACCGGTTCCGACAGGGGCTCGCCCTGGCCCCGCGCAGCGTCGGCCCCCAGGTAATCGGCCATGGCCGCTGCTTCCAGCGGGCGGGCATACAGGTAACCCTGGGCGCGGGTGCAGCCCAGCTTGGCCAGGGCGCGGGCCTGGGTCTGGGTTTCCACGCCTTCGGCCACCACCTCCAGCGCCAGCGCATGGGCCACCTGCAGCGCGGCCTGAACCAGGGCGCGGTGGTAGGCGCTGGTCTCGACTTCGCGCACGAAGCTGCGGTCGATCTTGAGCTGCTGCACCGGCAGCGTCTGCAATGCGGCCAGGGAAGAATGGCCGGTGCCGAAGTCGTCCAGCGCCAGCTTGATGCCCAGCGCCCGCAAAGCGCCCAGCACTTCGCGCGCACCCTCGTCCTGCATCGCCAGGCTTTCGGTGATCTCGAACTGCAGCGCCGAACAGGGCAGGCCGCATTCCTCGACGATGATGCGCACCCGGTCGGCCAGGGCCGGGTCGACGAGCTGAGCCCGGCTGAGGTTGACCGACAGCCGCGCCGGCAAGGGCAGGCCGGCCCGGCCCCAGGCACGGAAGTGGCGGCAGGCCTGGCGCAGCATGCTTTCGCCCAGCACGGCGATGAGCCCTGCGTCCTCGGCCAGCGGCACGAATTCGGCGGGCGAGATTTCGCCGCGTTCCGGATGGCGCCAGCGGGCCAGGGCCTCCATGCCGACGATGCGGCCAGTGACGATGTCGACGATGGGCTGGAACACCGCCCGGATCGGCTGGCGCACCAGGGCTTCCCGCAGCTCGGCCTCGAGCGTCAGCGCCCGTGCCGCCCGGGCGTGCATGGCCGGCTCGAAGTGCACGAAGCGCCCGCGCCCCTGGCGCTTGGCCTCGTACATGGCGGTGTCGGCATCGCGCATCAGTTGCGCGGCCGTGCTGTGGCCGTCGCCAAGCACGATGCCGATGCTCATGCCCGGGTGAACGCGCAGCCGGCCCAGCGTGAAGGCCTGGCCCAGGCGGGCGAGCAGCCTTTCGGCCAGGGCCGCCACCGCCGCCCGGTCGCCCAGGCCGTCGATCAGCACCACGAATTCGTCGCCGCCCAGGCGTGCGGCCAGCGGCCCGGCCGGGGTCGAGGTGTCGAAGTCGCGCTGCGCCACCTGCACCAGCTGGTCGGCCGGGCGGAGCGTGCGCCGCAACCGGCGCGCCACCTCGCGCAACAGTTCGTCGCCGGCCTCGTGGCCCAGGCTGTCGTTGATCTGCTTGAAGCGGTCGACGTCCATGAACAGCAGCGCAAAGTGGCGCCCGCTGTCGATCAGGTTCTGCAGCTGCGCCATCAGGCCGCGCCGATTGGGCAGCCGGGTCAGTTCGTCGGTGGCGACCTGGGCGCGCAGTTCGTCCTGCAGGCGCTCGCGTTCACTCACGTCCACCAGCACGCCGTGCCACAGCCCCCCGGGTTCAGCTCCGCCTTCGTTCTGGGCCACCCATTCCAGGGTGCGCTTCGGGTCGCGGGCGGCGTGCACCGTGACCCGCCATGTGGCCTGCACCGGCGCCTGGCCGGGCGGAGCCGCCTGCATGGCACCCACGGACTCGGCCTCGGCCTTGGCCAGGCTGGCCAGGAATGCCTGCGCGTCGGCCGGCACCAGGGCCGACAGCAGGGCATGCCCCGGCACCGTGACCTGGCCGGGCGTGACGCCTAGCAGGTCGAGCACACCCGAACTGGCATAGGCAAAATCCAGCTCGCCTTCTGCGCTGCGGCGACACTGCAGCACGGCCCCCGGAATGGCGTCCAGGCTGCGACGGGCGCTGCGCAGTTCCTCGTGCAGGCGCAGCCGCTCGCTTGCAGGCAACAGCAGCATGCTGACGCCCAGCCGGCCGGCATCGGCAGACACCCGCAGCGCGGCCGAGGTCGCCCAGGGGCCCTGCGGGCGTTCGAACACCAGCGTGGCGTCGTCGATGTGCTGGCGCACCAGCAGTGCCGGCCAAAGCGCACTGACCCACAGCAGGCGGCTGGCCGGCACCAGCAAGTCGGCCAGGCGACGCCCGGCCAGACTGCCGGCCGCGACCCCCAGGTGCTGGGCACATTCGCGGTTGATGCCCGTGACGCAGCCTTCGACGTCCAGCCACAAGCCGGCACAAGGCCAGGCCTCGATGTCGGGCAGGGCCGGTGAAGTCATCAGGCTGCCGGCCGGCTGCGCGTCATGGCCTTGCCGCTGCGTCGCAGCTCGAGTCCGGCAAGGCCAGTTCCGCCAGCAGCACGCGCGCCAGCTCGGCAGGGTGGCTGAGCTGCGGGCAATGACCGCTGGCTTCCAGCCAGGCCAGCCGGCCCTGGGGAAGATGGGCCGCGGTGTAGCGCCCCACCTCGGGCGGTGCAATGGCGTCTTCACGGCAGTGCAGCACCAGGCTGGGCAGGTCCACCTGGGGCAGGACGGGTCGGAGGTCCGACAGGAAGGTGGCACGGGCCCAGCGCAATGCGATCGTCGGGTCCATGGCGCAGAAGGCCCCGGCGAGTTCGGCCGACAGCGCGGGCCGGTCGGCATTGCCCATGATCATGGGCGCGACCGCATGCGACCAGCCGGCGTGGTTGTCGGACAGCGACTGCAGCAGCCCGGTCAGTTGTTCGGGTTCGAAGCCGCCGTGGTAGCGGGGCCCGTCGTTCCGGTAGCAGGGCGAGGGGCAGAGCATCACCAGTTCGGCGAAGGCCGAAGGGGCGCTGCGTGCGGCCAGGGCGCCGATCATGGCGCTGACGGAGTGGCCCACGAAGACCAGCCCGGGGCGGTCCAGGGCAGCCACCAGGTCGACGACGGTGTCGGCATAGCCTTGCAGGCTGGCATGGCGCACGGGGTCGTAGGCGGCCGGGCCGCCGGCGCCGGTGCCGGGAAAGTCGAAGCTGATGCAGTGGTGGTCTTGCAGCAGCGGCAACAGCAGGCGCCACATGCTCTGGTCGCAGCCGTAGCCATGGGCCAGCAGCAAGCTGCGTGGCGCTGGCGCGCCGGCGCGTGCCGGGCGCTCGTTGACGTGCAACTGGCGTTTCAAGATTTCCAGGGAGCCCATGGCGGGTCTTCGACAGGATGACCCCGACCTTGAGCCCAAAACCCCTGACTTGTCAAGGGATGAGCTCGGAATAGACGCCCTTCCGACACTTTGCGCAGCAGCTGCGCCGGGGTTGAGGCCCTCAGCGGCCCAGGGCCTGCTGGATCGCCTGCCGCAGTTCATCCGCGGTCTGTGGCGCGTGCAGCACCGCCAGGCGCCGGCCGCCGGCATCGAACAGCACCACCGTGCCGTCGCCGGCCTGATGTTGCCGGGCGAAGGCCCGCCCCTCGGGCAGGCCCATCGAGGCCACCAGGAAGTGCACCGAGGAGGCGAAATCGGGGCGCACGCCGTTCAGCACCTTCATCATTTCGGCGCCGCCCATGAAGTTGCCGTCCATGGTGAGCACCAGCGCCGCCTGCCCCTGGCCGATGGGTGACAGGTCGGTGGGGTAGGCGCCCTTGGGCAGACGGCTCCAGATGAAGATGCCGGACCCGGCAGCGATGGCGCCGATGAAGAGACGCCTTCGCCAGGGCGATCTGGGGCGGACGCTGGCTGCAGGCTGCTGATTCATCGGGACGGGAGGATAGTGGCGCGGCGGCTGCCCCGCCTGGCATGAGGGCTTCGGCCCAGGGAAGCCTCGAGACCCCGCTCGCCAGCACAGCCGCTTGAAGCGGAACCTTCCAAAAACAGCCAGTCCCCCATCCAGACCGGCTTTCGTGAACGACTCGGCGGTTTGGCCCGAAGTTGCGCGCCAGGCGTGCCGCAGGCGCCAGGCGGATGCGGACAATCCTGTATCTCGGCCCGAAACGCCCCATGACGTCCATTCCCGCGATCAGCCTGAGCGGCATGAATGCCGCGCAAAGCGCCACGGGCGCCGCCGCGCACAACATCGCCAACCTGTCGACGCCGGGCTTTCGCCGCGAGCAGGTGCTGCAAGCTGCCGCACCGGGAGGTGGGGTCACGAGTTCCCCCAGCCTGGCAGCGCAGCAAGGCAACGCCCTGGAGGCGGACATGGTGGGCCAGTTGGCCGCAAAGCACCAGTTCCTGGCCAACCTGGCCGTGTTCAAGACCGGCGACCAGATGATGGGGTCGCTGCTCGACGCGACCGGCTGAAGGCCGGGCCCGCGGGTGCGACGGTTTGCTCGGCGTCAAGCTCAGCACAAGCGCGGGGGCTGGGCGTCAGGCCAAGGTGCCGCGCTGGCTCTTGCAGGCGGCCAATGCCACCTGCCTGGGCTTGGGTTGCTGCCCTGGTCAACGGCGAGAAAGTTTGCGCCCAGCAACTCAGCCGACAAAGCCAGCCGCGGAGCCGGAGCTTGATGCGCTAGTCTCTCCCCACCAAGGGTTTGTGGGGTCCACGGACGGAGCAACAGAATGAAAAGGCAAATTGCGCAGGATGTAGTGACCAAGGTGAGGAGGTTCTTCGCCAAACATGGCCCGAAAAGCAGCAACAAACTGTATGTGCCGGCATCAGGGCATACGGACCCGCTGTCGTCGTCGGAAGTCAACGCCCTTCTCAAGAACCTGCACCAGCGAGGTGAGCTCGCGAAACGCCACAACCGGCGATATCGCAAAGCTGACCGGTCTGAAAGCATGAGCCTGATTGAAGCGGCCAGTCCCTACGAAGCGGGGGCCTTGATCCACCGGGCCCAGAAAGTCGCTGGTAACTGCGGATCGATGGCCGATCTGGCGTCATTCCTGGTCTGCATGGACCACGGCATCGGCCGAGGCCATGTTTTCGTCGGTCATGTCGAAAAGCCGGGCGACCACGCGTTCTGCTACGTCGGCGCTCGACCTTCATTGGATACCTTGGCCGACGTCGGGTCGGATACGGGATTCATCATCGACCCTTGGATGAACATCGGCTGCGCCGCCTCCGAATACGCGATCAGGGCGCATTTGAAACTCGATGAATGGACTGCGCAGAACAAGCGGGTGTTGTGGCAGAAGAACTGGTTCGTTGCCGGGGGTGGCGATTACGAAATCTCGTTGATGACTTCGCAGGTGACTTTTCAGCCGGCGTGAACTGCGTTGATCGCGTTCTTCCAGTCCGCGTGCGCACCGGTCATTGAGCTCGATGCCTTTGGCGTCCGTAAGTTTCGACTGCGGGCGGGGAAGCTCGGTTCGACGGTGCTGTCGTTCGAAGACAAAGGGGACTCAACCTGTGCCGACATCACCATCTCGTGGTTGCTTGACCGCGTTAGCAGTTGACATAATATACATCGTACTCAATTATTGAAGAGGCTGAATGGCGCCCTCCGGCGCCAGTGTCCCAGCTCAGTCGACCTGTTCGTCGGCGCCCGCCGGCCAGGGGCTGCCGTCGGGCCGTGTCGGACTGACTCGGTCCAGCGGGCGGCACTCGTGCCTGTTCAGTTGCTTCAGGCGTTCCGATGCCTCCACGGCTGCAACCACCACTTCGGGGTTCAGCATCAGCATGAACGGATTCCGGACTTGGGCTTCCACAGACATCTCGACGCTCCCGTCGCTGCAATGACAGCGCTATCGGCAACTCTAGGCAAGGCTTGATGCTGGCCACAGTGGGCGCTGCGACATGCCTGCTGTCGGATGAATTCCTACACGATCAGTTACCTGGCAGCCTGTTCCAGCCGTGCAGCCAGCTTCTCGCGTCCGCCAGTACGCGCAAAGTCCACAGCCGTCAGGCCCTGGTCATTGCGCAGTCGGGCATCGGCTCCTCTGGTCAGCAGCAGCTGGGCTCCTTCTTCGTTGCCATAGCGCGAAGCCATCATCAAGGGCGTGGTGCCGTTGGGCGAGCGCGCATCGACGGCCGCCCCCTTGTCCAGCAGCAGCGTCAGCAGCTGCGGCTGCGGGCCGCTGGCGGCGTAATGCAAAGGGGTCCATCCCTCACGGTTGACCTGCGCGCCATGGGCCAGCAGCTTCTGCGCCCAGTCCACCTGGCCGGCCAGCGCCGCCATCATCAGCGCCGTTTCGTTGGCAGGCGTGGTGGCGTCGACCTTCAGGTCCGGGTGCGCCAGCAGCGCTGCCATGACTTTCGGGGACTCGTCCCGCACCGCCTGCACCAGGGCTGGCAGGCCCCGTGTGTTGGGTGAATTGGGGTCGAAGCCGCGCGCCAGCAGTTGGTTGACCGTACGCGCATCGTCGATGTTCACGGCCCTGAAGAAGTCAACATAAGCGTCAGCACGGACTGAAGAAAATCCAGTGGCGACAACAAGATAAAAAACTATCTTAAGAAATGACTTCATCTTCGTTGGTGGCGTGGAGCGCTGCAATGGCAAACAGCTGCTCGAAGTTGCGGGTGGTGGCGCGGGCCACTTCGGCCACGTCCAGGCCTTTGAGTTCGGCCAGCTGCGCCGCCACATGCGGCACGTAGGCCGGGCTGTTGGTCTTGCCGCGGTAGGGCACCGGTGCCAGGTAGGGGCTGTCGGTCTCGATCAGGCAGCGGTCCAGCGGAACCTGGCGGGCCACGTCGCGCAGGGCCTGGGCGTTGCGGAAGGTCAGGATGCCCGAAAACGAGATGTGGAAACCCAGGGCCAGGGCGGCGCTGGCGACTTCCTGGGTTTCGGTGAAGCAGTGGAACACGCCGCGCACTGCGCCCTGGCCTTCTTCGGCCAGGATGGCCAGGGTGTCGACGCTGGCGTCACGGGTGTGCACGACCAGCGGCAGGCCGGTGGCACGCGCAGCGCGGATGTGCACGCGAAAACGTTCGCGCTGCCAGGCCATGTCGGCCACGCTGCGGCCGTTCAGGCGGTAGTAGTCCAGCCCGGTTTCGCCGATGGCCACCACGCGCGGGCGCGCCGCACGCTGCACCAGGTCGTCGACCGTGGGTTCCTGCACGCCTTCGTTGTCGGGGTGCACGCCCACGGTGGCCCAGAAGTTGTCGAAGCCTGTGGCCAGCGCGTGCACCTCGTCGAACTCTTCCAGCGTGGTGCAGATGCACAGCGCGCGGTCGACGCCGGCAGCCGACATGTCGCGGCGGATGTCGGGCAGCCGGGCCTGCAGTTCGGGAAAGCTCAGGTGGCAGTGCGAGTCGACGAACATCGGGGCCGCAGCGTCGGCTAGAGCGTCTGCGTGGGCTTGGCCGACGACACGCTGGTGCCGAGGATTTCCTCGATCTTGATCTTCAGCTGCCGGGTCTTGTCGTCGTTCGGGAAACGTACGCCCACGCCCTGCGTGCGGCCGCCGGAGGCGTTGGCGGGGGTCAGCCAGGCCACCTTGCCGGCCACCGGAAAGCGCTGCGGGTCGTCGGGCAACGACATCAGCAGATAGATATCGTCGCCCAGGCGGTAGTCGCGCGTGGTGGGCACGAACAGGCCGCCATCGGTCAGAAGCGGCATGTAGGCGGCATACAAGGCGCCTTTTTCGCGAAACACCAGCTGGATGACGCTGGGGCGGGCGCCGCTGGCCGCCGCGGCGCCGGGGTTGCCGGCACCGGCCGCACCCTGTGCCGGGCCGGCCGCGGGCGACGCCGCGCCCACCGGCAGGATCGACGGACCCGGGTTGGCTGGTTTGGTGGGCGCACGCTCGTTCATCGGCTCAGTGTAGCGAAGCCCTGCCCGGCTGCGGGCAGGCGGGCTGTACCACCAGGCCGGGCTGGTGCCAAAGCTTGCCGCCCTTGCTGGATCAATGCATCGGCCAGCAGTGCTTCGCTCCAGGGGTGGTCGGCGTGACGCGCCACCCGCGCCAGTTCCGTGGCCCAGTCCAGCAGCGCGGCCAGGTTGGCGGGCTGGCCCAGGCTGGCAACCGGAAAGTACCGGCCAGCACCACCGACAGCCATCGCCATGGCGTCGTGACAAAGCTTCTGCAACGCGTCGACCAGCAAGGGCGGCGCCCAGCCCGCCACGGCCGTGGCATTGCCGCGCGCCACGGCCGCCGGCAATGCCGTCCAGGCTGCCGCGTCCACACCGGAACGTGCCAGCGCCAGCGCTTCCAGCGGCCGGCCGTTGCAGGCGGCCAGCAGCACTTCGGCTTGCGCCACGCCCTGCCCGGCCAGCCAGGTGCTGGCTGCGCCGGGTTCCGGCGGCAGCAGGGCCACGCTCTGGCAACGGCTGCGCACCGTGGGCAGCAGGTGGGCCGGGTCGGCCGTGGTCAACAACAGCCGGGTGCCAGCGGGGGGTTCTTCCAGCGTCTTCAGCAGTGCGCTGGCCGACTGGTAGTTCATGGTGTCGGCGGGGTGCAGCACCACCACCTTGCCGCGGCCGCGGGCGCTGGTCTTGTGCGACCAGTCGATCAGCGTGCGCACTTCGGTGATGCGGATCTGGCGGCTGGGCTTGCGTTTCAGGTCTTCGCCCTCGGCCTTGTCGTCGGCCACCAGCCAGCCGGTCTCGCGACGCAGGGTTTCCGGCAGCAGCACGAACAGGTCGGGGTGCAGGCCCGACTGCACCAGCTTGCAGCTGCCACAGCGGCCGCAGGGCGTCACCGCCGGGGTGGCGCTTTCGCACAGCAGCGCCTGGGCCAGCGCCAGCACAAATTCCAGCGCGCCCACGCCGGCCGCGCCATGCACCAGCGTGGCATGGCCACGCGCTTGCGCGTGCATGCGGGTCAGCACTTCGCCCAGCGGGGCGGCCAGCCAGGGCAGGGGCAGCTGGCCCTGGGCGTCGGCCACGGGCATCATGCGGCGTCACCCCCCGGCCAGCGGGCCTGCAGCGCGGCTTGCACCCCTCGCCACACGACTTCACGCCCGGCCGCGGCATCGATCCGGACGAAGCGCGCGGGGTCGGCCGCGGCGCGGGCGGCGTAGCCGGCATTGACGCGGCCGAAGAAGGCCTCGTCCTGGGCCTCGAAGCGGTCGGGCTCGCGCACCGCGGCGCGGCGTGCCGCAGCCGTGGCTGCAGGGGCGTCGAACCACAGCGTCAGGTCGGGCTGGCGGCCCTGCTGCACCCAGTCTTCCAGCTGCGCCAGCAGCGCCAGGTCGAAGCCGCGGCCGGCGCCCTGGTAGGCGAAGCTGGCATCGGTGAAGCGGTCGCACAGCACCCAGGCACCGCGAGCCAGCGCCGGGCCGATGACCTGCTGCAGGTGGTCGCGCCGCGCTGCGAACACCAGCAGGGCTTCGGTCAGCGGGTCCATCGGGCGGTGCAGCACCAGGTCACGCAGGCTTTCGGCCAGCGGGGTGCCACCGGGTTCGCGCGTGCTCACGACCTCGTGCCCGCGCGCCTGCAACCAGGCCTGGATGGCGGCCAGGTGGGTGCTCTTGCCCGCGCCGTCGATGCCTTCCAGCGTGATGAAGCGGCCCGGGGCCTGGTCTGCCGGCTTCATCGGCCGCCGCGCTGGTATTGGTTCACGGCGCGATTATGGTCGGCCAGGTTTTCGCTGAAGACGCTGCGCCCGCTGCCGTCGCTCATCGACACAAAGTACAAAGCCTTGGTGGCCGTGGGGCGCACTGCGGCACGCAGCGAAGCGGTGCCGGGCAGTGCGATCGGGGTGGGCGGCAGGCCGGCGCGGGTGTAGGTGTTGAAGGGCGTGTCGGTTTCCAGGTCGCGCCGGCGCAGGTTGCCGTCGAAGGACTCGCCCATGCCGTAGATGACCGTGGGGTCGGTCTGCAGCCGCATGCCGATGCGCAGCCGGTTGATGAAGACGCCTGCGACCTGGCCCCGTTCCGCGGCCAGGCCGGTTTCCTTCTCGACGATGGAAGCCAGGATCAAGGCTTCGTCGGCGCTCTTCAGCGGCGTGTCGGGCGCACGTTCGGCCCAGGCAGCGTCCAGTTGCTGCTGCAGCGCGCGGTGAGCGCGCTTGAGCACCGTCAGGTCGCTGACCCCGCGGCTGTAGCGGTAGGTATCTGGGAAAAACCGCCCCTCGGCCGGGATGCCCGGGCTGCCCACGGCGGCCATCAACTGCGCTTCGTCCATGCCGGCCGTGGTGGGCTTGAGTTCCGGCGCACGGGCCAGGGCTTCGCGCATCTGGCGAAAGGTCCAGCCCTCGATGAAGCGCACCGACTCCATGGCTTCGTCGCCCTGCACCATCTTCGCCAGCAGGCTGCGCGGGGTGGCGCCGGCCTCGACTTCGTAGCTGCCGGCGCGGATCAGTCGGCTCTGGCCCGACCAGCGGAACCATTCGAACAACCAGCGCGGCTGCGTCTGCACGCCGGCCTCCACCCAGGCCTGCGCCACGGCGCGGGGCGTGGTGCCGGGCTCGATCGACAGTTCCACCTGGGGCGTTCGCAGCGGCAGCGGCGCGTCCAGCCACCTCCAGGCCAGCCAGGCTGCGGCCGCGGCAGACAGCGCCAGCAACAGCAGCACGATGGCCAGCCACCGGGCCAGCAGGGCGAAGGATGACCGGCTCGACATGGCGGCTGATGATAATGACAGCATGAGCCTGCCCAACCCACCTTCCGCCCTGCCCCCACTTGAAGGCGTCGTGCGCCTGGCCGACTGGGGCGTGATACGCGCCGCTGGCGACGAAGCCGCGAAGTTCCTGCACGGCCAGCTGACGCAGGACATCGACCACCTGGCAGCCGGTCGCGCGGTGCTTGCGGGCTACTGCTCGGCCAAGGGCCGCCTGCAGGCCAGCTTCGTGGCCTGGCGACCGGCGCCCGACGAAGTGCTGCTGGCCTGCAGCGCCGACCTGCTGCCCGCGGTGCTGAAGCGGCTGCAGATGTTCGTGCTGCGCGCGCGCTGCAAGCTCAGCGACGCCAGCGCCGATTGGCCGTTGTGGGGCGTGGCGGGTACCGGGGGCGGGCCGGCAGACGCGCCCGTCTGGGCGGCCTGGCAGGCCAGGGGCCAGCACGCGCTGCGGCTGCCCGACGCCCTGGTCGAAGGCGTGTCGGTGCCGCGCTGGCTGCATGCCGGCCTTGTTCCACCCGCCGGGCCGGTGCTGGACCTGGCTGTCTGGCAGGCGCTGGAAGCCGCCAGCGGCGTGGCCCGCGTCGTCGCCGCCACCAGCGAACAGTTCGTGCCGCAGATGGTGAACCTGGAACTGGTGGGTGGCGTCAATTTCCAGAAGGGCTGCTACCCCGGCCAGGAAGTGGTGGCGCGCAGCCAGTACCGCGGCACGATCAAGCGCCGCGCCCAGGTGCTGCAAGGCACTGTCCCGCTGCTGCCCGGGCAGGAGGTCTTCCACAGCGCCGACCCCGGCCAGCCCGCAGGCATGGTGGTGCTGTCCGGCAGCCTGTCGGCCGGGCGGCAGCTGGCGCTGGTGGAGCTGAAGCTGGCGGCGCTGGAAGGCGGCAGCCTGCATGCCGGCAGCGCCGAAGGGCCTGTCCTGCACCTGGCCGCCCTGCCCTACGCCATTCCCAACGAACCGGCTTGAACGCTGCCGGCGCCATGCGCAGCCTGTTCGTCTACTGGAAGGTGGCGCCGGAACTGTCTGCAGCGGCCCTGCAGGCGGCCCGCGGCTGGCAGGCCGAGCTGCGGGCTGCGCACCCGGGTCTGCACACCGGCCTGTACCGGCGCAGCGACGCAGCCGCCCGCGCCGAGGGCAGCGTGACCTGCATGGAAACCTATGCCGTCGAAGGCGGTGTCGGCCCGGCGCTGCAGGCCGCCATCGATGCTGCTGCCAGTGCCGGTTTGATGCCGCTGGGCGCGCCGCGCCGGCACGTGGAGTGTTTCGACGCCGTCGACGCCTGATCGCCGCCTGACCAGGTTGCTGGTTCAGGCCAGCCGCAGCCCCATCGGCACATGCGGCACACCGCCCAGCAGCAGCGGTTCGGCATGGGCCACGGCAAAACCGGCCCGGGCGTAAAAGCCGACCGCGCTGCGCTGGGCCTGCAGCCGCAGCATGTGCAGCCCCTGCTGGCGCGCCTGGGCCACCAGGGCCGACAACAGCGCCCGCCCGACACCACCCCCGCGCACGGCCTGCAGCACCGACATGCGGCTGACCTGGCCGATGCGCCCGTCGTCGCTGGCCAACCGGCCGCAGCCCACCGCCAGCCCCATGCGGTTGCGCGCCAGCGCATGGGTGGCCGTGGCGTCGTCGGCGTCGATGGCAGCAGCCTCGGGTTGGCCCAGTTCATCGGCCCAGACGGCCTGGCGCAATGCCGCTGTTTCCGTGGCCAGGCCGCGCCAGGCCGCAGTCTCGACGTCGAGCATCGAGCCCCCGGCCTCGAACCGGTCCAGCGCCGCCCGCAGTGAAGGCGGCACCGGGCGGCTGGTCTGGGTCGCGGGGTCGGCAAACACGTACACCAGTTCACCGTGCACCAGCCGCTGTTCGCCGCGAAACAGCGCGGCCTTGAACAGCATCGAGCTGTTGCCGATGCGGGCGCAGCGCAGACCCACGTCGCAGGCGTCGTCGTAGCGGGCCGATCCCTCGTATTCCAGGGTGGCCTTGCGCACGTACAGGTCTCCCTGCAGGGCGTGCATGGTCTCGTGGTAAGGCAGCGCCAGCGCGCGCCAGTAGGCGGCCACGGCGGTGTCGAAGTACATCAGGTAGTGGCCGTTGAAGACGATCTTCTGCATGTCGACCTCGGCCCAGCGAACGCGCAGGCGGTCGAAGAAGCGGAAGTCGTCGCGTTGCGGGTTCGCGTCGTGTGCAGGTGCGGTCATGGTGGTTCAGGTTTGCAGGGCCGCGCGCAGGGCCGCGGCCAGGGTGTCCAGGGCCAGCGGCGCTTCCTTCAGCACGCGGCCCATCTTGATGAAGTCGTGCGTCATGCCGCGCACCAGTTCCAGTTGCACTGGCACGCCGGCGGCGCGCAGCCGGTCGGCATAGGCCAGGCCTTCGTCGACGAGCGGATCGCATTCGGCCAGCAGCACACAGGCCGGGGCGGTGTCGTCCACATCGGCCAGCAGCGGCGCGAAGCGCCAGTCGCTGCGCTGGCCATGCGGGATGTACTGGTCGAAGAACCAGGCGATGGTGGTGGCGTCGAGCAGGAAGCCGTTGGCGAAGAGCTTGTGCGAAGCCGTGTCGGCATGGGCGGTGGTGCCGGGCGTGATCAGCAGTTGCAGCGCCAGCTTCAGTCCGATGTCGCGCGCGTGCAGTGCACACACTGCCGCCAGCGTGCCGCCGGCGCTGTCGCCGCCCACGGCGATGGGGCCGGCGCGCAGGCCCAGACGGTGCGGGTCGCCGGCCAGGGCATGCATGGCGGCACAGGCGTCCTCCACCGCCGCGGGGAAGGCATGTTCCGGCGCCAGCCGGTAGTCCAGCGACACCACGGCCACGCCGCTGCGCAGGGCCAGCTGGCGGCACAGGCTGTCGTGCGTGTCCAGGCCGCCGATGACGAAGCCTCCGCCGTGCAGGTACAGCAGCACCGGCAGTTCAGAATGCCCCGGGGCGTAAAGACGTGCCGGCCGTGGCTGGCCGTGACCTCCCGGCAGCATGATGTCTTCCACCCGCGCCAACGGCGCCCGCGGCAGGTCCAAAACTTCAGCACCTGCCAGGTAGGCAGCGCGCGCCTGCGCCGGCGTCAGCGTGTGAAACGGCGGGCGGCCGGCACGCTGGATGCGGTCCAGCAGGCCGGCCATGGCGGGGGTGAGGAGTTGCAGCGACATCGGCGTGTTCCGGCGGCGGAGCATACTTTCTGCCCTGCCCCCTGGTTCTTCATCCTCCCACAGCACCCATGGCCCGCATCCTGTACCTGACCCAGATCGACATCGACCCCGGCGTGGTGAGCCTGCTGCGCGCCGAATGCCAGCGCGTGGGCATGCGCCGGCCGCTCGTCGTCACCGACGCGGGTGTCCGCGCCGCCGGCGTGCTGCAGGCGGCGCTGGTCGCGCTGGGCGACCTGCCCCACGCGGTGTTCGACCAGACCCCGTCGAACCCGACCGAGGCCGCCGTGCGTGCCGCGGCCGACATGGTGCGCCGCGAGGCCTGCGACGGCCTGGTGGCCGTGGGCGGCGGCAGCAGCATCGATCTGGCCAAGGGCGTGGCCATCGCGGCCACCCACCCCGGCCCCTTGAAGACCTACGCCACCATCGAAGGCGGCAGCCCGCTCATCACCGAGCGCGTGCTGCCACTGATTGCCGTGCCCACCACCGCCGGTACCGGCAGCGAGGTGGCGCGCGGCGCCATCGTCATCGTCGACGACGGCCGCAAGCTGGGCTTCCACAGCTGGCACCTGCTGCCGAAGGCGGCGCTGCTCGACCCCGAGCTGACGCTGGCCCTGCCCCCGGGGCTGACCGCCGCCACGGGCATGGACGCCATTGCCCACTGCCTTGAAACCTTCATGGCCCCGGCCGTGAACCCGCCGGCCGACGGCATTGCCCTGGACGGCCTGGCCCGCGGCTGGGCGCACATCGAAGCCGCCACGCGCAATGGCCGCGACGTCAACGCCCGCTGGCACATGCTCAGCGCCAGCATGCAGGGTGCAATGGCCTTCCAGAAGGGTCTGGGCTGCGTGCATTCGCTCAGCCACAGCCTGGGCGGCGTGAACCCGCGGCTGCACCACGGCACGCTGAATGCCATGTTCCTGCCGGCAGTGATCCGCTTCAACGCATCGGCAGCTTCGATCCAGGCCGAGCGGAGGCTGCAACGCATGGCCCAGGCCATCGGCCTGGACAGCTGCGACCTCGAAGGCCGCGACCTGGCCGAGGCCGTGCGTGACCTGAATGCCCGGCTCGGCCTGCCCCCGGGCCTGCGCGCGATGGGCGTGACCGAGGACCAGTTCGAGCGCATCGTCGACGGCGCGATGGCCGACCACTGCCACAAGACCAACCCGCGCCTGGCCACACGCGACGACTACCTGCTGATGCTGCAGGCAGCGATGTAGGGTCGAAGTGCAGCTTGCCGTCCATGGACACACGGGAACGGCTGATTCCTGAGATCTTCGCGCGTTTGCAGGCACCCCGCAGCAGTTCGGCGGTTCCTGGCAACTTCCGGCTATGCTGACCGTGGCACGATGAACCAAGAAACCGCACAGCAAGCACTTGCCGAAGCCCAGGCCTGCCTCGCCCGCGGCGAGCTCGATGCCGGCCTGCTGGCCGCAACACGCGCGGCGACACAGGCCACCGACCCCGCCACCCGGGTGCGCGCGGGCTGGCTGCAAGCCCTGTTCACCTTCCGCCGTGGTGACTACCCCGGTGTGCTGGCGATGGCAGAAGACCTCTCGCCGATGCTGCGCGCGCACAGCAGCGATGACCTCCGCGAGCTCCAGCGCATCGTCGCCTTCTCGGGCGCAGAGATCGGCCGTTTCGACCTGGCCCTGGCGGCCGCCTACGAGGTGCACGCGCTGGCCGAGGCCACCGGGCAGCCCGGGCCGCTTTCGCAGGCGCTCAACACCCTGGGCATCTGCTTCGAACGCATGGGCGACCCCTGGCAGGCCGAACGGCTGCTGCGCGAGGCGCTGGCCATCGCCCGCGAAGGCGCAGTGCCGCGGGAATTGTTCGGCGCGCTGAACAACCTTTGCGCCGTGTTGATCGGCACCTATTACCTGCAGCGCGGCGGCGAGGTCACAGCGGCCTCGCTGGCGGCGCTGGAGCGGGCGCTGCCGCTGGCCGAGGAAATGGTGGGCCTCAACGGTGCGACGGGCGACCCCTACTGGCGCATCATTTCCGAAGGCAACCTGGGCGAAATCCTGGTTCACCTGGGCGAGCGCGACCGATCGCGCGCGTTGCTGGACAGCACGCTGGCAGAGGCCCTGCGCCTGGGCTTCGGACCACAAGCCGAGCGCGTGAATTGCTCGATTGCCGAGTGGGCACTGCGCCACGCCGTCCCCGAGCAGGCCCGGGACCTGCTGCTCGCCATGCTGGCCAAAGCCGGGGACCGGCCGCTGACGCCGATGACGGAACTGCGAGCCCAGCACGCCCTGTACCAGGCCCACAAGGCGCTGGGCGATACCGCCGCCGCGCTGCGGCACCTGGAGCAGCATTCGGACCTGCTGCGCGAGCGCATCGTGCAGCAGTTGCGGGCGCAATCCGAGCAATTCATCACCCGTGTCGAAGCCGAGCAGTCCCGTCGCGAGGTCGAACGCCAGCGCGCACGTGCGCAAAGCCTGGAAGCCGACACCCGCCGGGACCCGCTGACCGGCCTGGGCAATCGGCGCGCGTTGGACCACCACCTTCCAGCTTTGCTGAGGGACGCCGCTGCCGCCGGCCGGCCGGTGACGCTGGCCATCCTGGACCTGGACCACTTCAAGCTGATCAACGACCGACACGGCCACCTGGTGGGCGACCGCGTCCTGGTGGCTTTTGCGCAGCTGCTGCGCGAGTGCGTGCGCCAGGCAGACCTCGTCGCCCGTATCGGCGGCGAGGAGTTCCTGGCCGTGCTGCCCAATGCCGATGAGTCCCGGGCGCGGGAAGTCTGCGAGCGCATTCGCCAGCGCGTCGCCGGCCACGACTGGGCGGCGCTTGCCCCTGGCCTGGCGGTGACGCTCAGCGCCGGCCTGGCCAGTGCGCCGCCTTACGACGAGACGGCGCTGTCGACCCGCGCCGACCAGGCGCTGTACCGCGCCAAGGCGCTCGGCCGCAACCGCGTGGAAGCTGGCTGATTCGAGCTGACCGAGGCCAGCACTGTCGCCGAGCTGCAAGCGCCGAGGGTTCCGCCCCTCATGCCGCATCTTGCCCCCTCCCCGACAGTTAGGGCCCCTAGCTTGCAAATTGCATCTACAGCGGCGGGTGGATGGCCGGTGGGGACGACCTGCGAAGAATGGAATTCACGTGAAGTGCATCCCGCACCCCACGCTGATTCAAGCCATTCACAGGAGTCCGACATGAACACAGTTCGATCATCGACCCGCGCCGCATGGGTGTGCAGCGCACTGCTCGCAGCCGCAGTTTCTGCCCATGCTGCCGACGGCATCGAGACCTTCACCAGCGGTGCACCGTTCTTCAAGCGCGTGGTGACCAACACCAACGTCAACCTCACCAGCAACACCGTGTTTGCCAACGTGCCCGGTGCCACGACTTCGATCTTCGTGCCCGCCCAGACCACGGTGCTGGTCAGCGTGGACTTTGCCGCTGAAGCAGCCTGCTACGGCGGCGGTGCCCAGCCCAACTGGTGCGAACTGCAGGTGCTGATCGGCGGCGTCGAAGGCAGCCCGCAGGCCAGCACCTTCGGCGGCGACACCTATGCCTTCGCCAGCACCGACGAAGGCAAGACCACGGCCAACTCCTGGCGCGGGCATGCGCTCAGCCGCCACCGCTGCATCACCAACACCGGCAACGCGCCGCTGCAGGTGCCGGTGGCCGTGCAGTGGAAGCAGGTGCAGTTCGGCGCCGATGCCAGCACCTTCTGGCTGGACGACAGCGCCATGGTCGTGCAGATGTCGCGCAGCTGCACCCGCACCCTGATACCCGCCGGTGTCAGCCGCCAGGAAGGCGGCGCGCCCACCGCAGGCCAGCGCTGATGTCGCCGCGCTGCCCACCCGCAAACCCCATTGGAGAACACATCATGAATCGCCAACTCACCACCCTGTGCGGCGCCGCCGCTTGCGCCTTGCTGCTGGGCACCGCCCAGGCTGCCAGCCCCACCCTGTATGGCACCCAGGCCGAATTCCTGACCGCGCTGGGCGCCACGCCCACCCTCACCCAGAACTTCGAAGGCTATGCCGCCGGCGCCAACCTGGCCGGAGTGCAGGTGCTGCCCGGCGTCACCATCAGCACCAACATGGCCAGCCTGGAAGTCTTCCAGGCAACAGGGCCGAACAAGGTCGCGTTCGCCACGCCGCGCAACCTGCCCGAGGCCATCTACAACATCAATCTGGGTGCGGGCTACTTCGCCTTCGGCTTCGAGATCACCGGCTACGACCCGGCCACGCCGGGCCCGGGCTTCCTCGACTTCCTGTTCGCCGACGGCGACACCACGTTCACCGCCATCCCGGTGCTGCCGACGAACCCGACGGAAAGCACGCCGCTGTTCTTCGGGATCATCAGCGACGTGGCCGTGCTGGGCATTCGCTGGTCGGAGGGCCCCGAGCTGAACGGCATCGACTGCTGCGAAGAGACCGGCCTGGACAACTTCATTGCCGCCAACCCGGTGCCCGAGCCCGGCACCTACGGCCTGATGGCCATGGGTCTGGCCATGCTGGGCGCCGCGCTGCGCCAGCGCCGGCAGACCGCGGCCTGAGCGCCTGAGCGCCCCGCCGGGCGCCCGGGCCCCGCGACGCCCGGCCCCGGCCGGGCGTTCCTGCTGGTGCAACTGATCGCCCGGGGCTGCAGCCTGTCGCATCGTCAGCGCGCTGCAGCCTGCCCCGCTGTTATGGTGTGTTACCTCACCAACACACCCGACGGGACAGCCGCCATGCCCACCTGGGACGACCGACAACCCATCTATCAGCAACTGGCCGACTTGCTGGCGGCGCAGCTGCTCGACGGCCAGCCCCCCGAAGGCCAGGCCATGCCTTCGGTGCGGGTGCTGGCCACGCGCCACCTGCTGAATCCGCTGACGGTGAACCGCGCCCTGCAGGCCCTGGGCGACGAAGGTCTGCTGGAGAACCGCCGCGGCCTCGGGCTGTTCGTGGTGGCCGGTGCACGCGAGCGGCTGCGCGCTGCCGAGCGCCAGCGCTTCCTGGAAACCGAATGGCCGCGTCTGCGCGAGCGGCTGCTTCGCCTGGGCATCGGTGCCGAACAACTGCAATGGGAACAAGCATGATGAACGAACCCCTGGTCGAGGCGCGCAGCGTCAGCGTGGCCTACGGCAGCAAGCGCGCCGTCGACGACGTCAGCTTCACCATTCCGAAGGGCCGCGTGGTCGGGCTGCTGGGTCACAACGGCGCCGGCAAGACCACGCTGATGAAGGCCATGGTCGGCCTGGCCAACATCACGGGCAAGGAAGGCAGCCTGCGCGTGCTGGGCCTGCACCCGCAGCAGCAGCGGGTGCAGCTGCTGCAGGGCGCCTGCTACATCCCCGACGTGGCCATCCTGCCGCGCTGGGCGCGCGTGGGCGACCTCATCACCTTGATGAGCGGCCTGCACCCCCGGTTTTCTGCAGACCGTGCCCGCACCCTGCTGCGCCGCACCAGCGTGAGCCTGGGCGACAAGGTGAAGTCGCTGTCCAAGGGCATGGTCGTGCAGGCCCACCTGGCATTGATCGCCGCCATCGACGCCAGGTTGATGATCCTCGACGAACCCACGCTGGGCCTGGACGTGATCTCGCGCAAGGCTTTCTACGAGATGCTCGTCGACGAATGGTGCGACGGCGAGCGCAGCGTGCTCATCAGCACCCATCAGGTCGAGGAGATCGAGAGCCTGCTGTCGGACGTGCTGATGCTCAACGAAGGCAAGCTGGTGCTGTCCATCAGCCTGGAAGACATGGACCGCCGCTTCGTCGCGCTGAACCACGACCCCGAAGCCGCAGAACGCATGGCCGCTGCGCACCCGCTGCTTCGCTATCGCAGTAACCCGGCCAATGGCGGCGCGCGCGGCGCGACGACCGCGGTGTTCGACGGCGCGCCACCCGACGAGGTGCTGGCCTTGGGCCAGCGGGTGCGGCCCAGTCTGGTCGACCTGTTCGTGGCACTCACGCGCAAGCCCGAACTCGACCGCCAGCACTTCTGAGCCACTTCGACATCTTCTGCCAGGACAACCCATGAACAACTTCACCACGCTGATCCGGCGCGAATGGATGCAGCACCGTTTCGGCTGGACCCTGCTCGTGGCGGTGCCGCTGGCTCTGGCCGTGCTGGGGCTGGCCTTCGGTCAGATTCAGCTGGACTCCGACCATGCCGACCGCGTCGGGCCGGCCTTCGCTACGCTGCTGGGCATGATCGCGATGACCGCCGGCACGGTCATCACCTTCCTGATCCTGTCGGCCACCTCCCTGATCCTCATCACCGGGCTGGCCCGGCGCGACCACGGCGACCGGTCGGTCGAGTTCTGGCTCTCGCTGCCGACCTCGCATGTCGCCAGCCTGGCTGCGCCCCTGCTCACGCACCTGCTGCTGGCCCCGGCCGCGGCTTTGGTGGTGGGGCTGGCCGGCGGTTGGCTGGTGTCGGCGGTGCTTGTCAGCCGTGTGGTGGGTTTCGGGGCCTGGCTGTCCATGCCCTGGGGCGACCTGGTGCCGGCCGGGCTGGCCATGGTGCTGCGCCTGATGGCTGGCCTGCCCCTGGCCTTGATGTGGGCCGCACCATTCCTGCTGGCAGTCGTGCTGGCCAATGCCTACCTGAAGCGCTGGGGCCTGCCGGTGCTGCTGCTGGCGCTGGTCATCGGCGGTGTGGTGCTGGACCGCTGGCTGGGCGTCGGCGTCGTCGCGCTGACCTTGGGCGAAGTGCTGCGCAATGCGAGTCTGTCGCTGGTGACGAGCAGCCCCAACGCCCTGGGCGGGGAAGCACCGGGCGAGGTCTACGCTGCGTTGAAGCAGGTGCCGGGCTGGGCTCTGGCCGACTTCGGCCTGGCGCTGAAGATGCTGGCCTCGCCGTTGTTCGCCGGCTGCGTGCTGACCGCGGCAGCCCTGTTCGCACTGCTGCTGGATTGGCGCCGCCGCGGTGCCAGCGCCGCCAACTGAAGAATCAAGCCAGGGTGATGCGGTCGCGCCCGCCCTGCTTGGACGCATACAGCGCAGCGTCTGCCCGGGCGATCAGGTCGTTCGCGGCCTCGCCAGGCTTCCAGGCGGCCACGCCACCCGATACCGTCACCGTCACCAGCACCTCCTGCGTGCTGCGGTTGCGGATCTTCAGGGCCTTCGTGCGTGCCCGCACGGCTTCGGTCAGTTGTCGCGACTCGGTCAGCGAGGTCGTGGGGAGCAGGATCGCGAATTCCTCGCCGCCATAGCGGGCTGCCGTGCCACGCGGGGACTTCACGGTGGCCCGCAGGATCTCGCCCAGGCCCTGGATGACGCGGTCGCCGATCAGGTGCCCATGGGTGTCGTTGACCTTCTTGAAGTGGTCGATGTCCAGCATCACCAGCACGTGGGCGCAGCCTTCGGCCGGATGCTCGGCCAGCATGGCCTGCAGGTGCTGTTCAAAACCGCGTCGGTTCAGCACGCCGGTCAGCGGGTCGAGCATGGCTTCTCCCCGTGCCCGGTCCAGTTCCATGCGCAGGCGGTTCACCTCCTGGTGGCCGCTTTCCACTTCACTGCGCAATTGCTCCACCGACGCTCGCATGCGCAGGGTGCCTGCCATCACGTCGTCCACCTGGGGCTGGATGCGGCCGGCATCCTGCGTCGCCAGTGCACTGTTGAGTTCCGACAGCTTGGCGCCGTAGTCGCCGGCATGACGGCTGGTTTCATGCGCCGTGCGGGCCACGCCCTGCATCAGCCGTTCCAGCGTGCTGCGCACCTGTTCCAGGCTTTCCTCGTTGGCCGGGAAGACATGCTGCTTGCACAAGGCCAGCACCCGCTCGTCGTCGATGACGGTGGCCTGGGCCGTCAGGGCGTCGATTGCTGCCGTCAGGCGAGCGTTCGTGCCCGCCACGTACTCGTACCAGAGGGTGAAGGTCAGCGGGTTGTAGGCGGCGCTGTGCTTGCCCATTTGCGCCAGGGCCAGGCGCAGGAGTTCAGCGCTGCGTTCTTTGGGTTCGGTGTATCGCATGGAGGGCGGACCGGCTTTCTACACAGCCGCGGCAGTACGGCTGCGCGGCAGATTTTTTGGCCCGCCTCATTCAAATTTACTAGGCTTCGGGATGGTCCGGGTGGAGGATTGCACACCATTGCAAGTTTCATCCCGACCGTGTAGCGGCCGCGCGTCGTCCCGACGCGCGGCCACCACAGGTGCGCGTCAGCCGTGCTTGGCTTCGAAGAACTGCTCGTCCTCGGTGCTGCCCTTCAGGGCGGCGGTGCTGGCCTCGCGCTCGATCGTCGTCGTCACGGCGTCGAAGTAGCCGGTGCCCACCTCGCGCTGGTGCTTCACGGCGGTGAAGCCCCTGTCGGCAGCGGCGAATTCCTTCTCCTGCAGTTCGACGAAGGCGCTCATGTTGTTGCGGGCATAGCCATAGGCCAGGTCGAACATGCCGTAGTTCAGCGCATGGAAGCCGGCCAGGGTGATGAACTGGAACTTGTAGCCCATGGCACCCAGTTCGCGCTGGAACTTGGCGATGGTGGCGTCGTCCAGGTTCTTCTTCCAGTTGAAGCTGGGGCTGCAGTTGTAGGCCAGCATCTTGCCCGGGAACTTGGCATGGATGGCATCGGCAAACGCCTTGGCGAAGGCCAGGTCGGGCTTGCCGGTCTCGCACCAGATCAGGTCGGCATAGGGCGCGTAGGCCAGGCCGCGGCTGACGGCCTGCTCCAGGCCGTTTTTCGTGCGGAAGAAGCCTTCGACGGTGCGTTCGCCCGTGGTGAAGGGCTTGTCGTTGTCGTCCACGTCGCTGGTGACCAGGTCGCCGGCTTCGGCGTCGGTACGGGCCAGCAGGAGGGTGGGCGTGCCCATCACGTCGGCCGCCAGGCGCGCCGACACCAGCTTGGCCACCGCTTCACGCGTGGGCACCAGCACCTTGCCACCCATGTGGCCGCACTTCTTGGCCGCGGCCAGCTGGTCTTCGAAGTGCACGCCGGCCGCGCCCGCCTCGATCATCGCCTTCATCAGCTCGAAGGCGTTCAGCACGCCACCGAAGCCGGCTTCGGCGTCGGCCACGATGGGGGCGAAGAAGTCGATGTCGTTCTTGCCTTCGCTCCACTGGATCTCGTCGGCGCGCTTGAAGGTGGCGTTGATCTTCTTCACGACCTTGGGCACCGAGTCCACCGAGTACAGGCTCTGGTCGGGGTACATCTCGCCGTTGCTGTTGGCGTCGCCGGCGACCTGCCAGCCGCTCAGGTAGATGGCCTTCAGGCCGGCCTTCACCTGCTGCATGGCCTGGTTGCCGGTCAACGCGCCCAGGCTGTTCACGAAGGGCTCGCTGTGCAGCAGGTTCCACAGCTTCTCGGCGCCGCGCTTGGCCAGCGTGTGCTCGATGGGCAGGCTGCCGCGCAGGCGCACCACGTCGGCGGCGCTGTAGCCGCGCTGGATGCCTTTCCAGCGTGGGTTCTCGTTCCAGTCTTTCTGCAGGGCAGCGGCTTGTTGTTCGCGGGTGGCTTGGCTCATGTGGGCTCCTGGGGTGGTGGATCGGGTGTCGAAGACGTTCAAGACCCCACAAGCGTAGCGGCGGCGGCAAGAGTCGCCAAGACATATGTCTTATATAAGACAAAAGAATGTTTCTAGAAGAATCAATGACTTAGGTGTCAATTACCACATCGTGGAAGGGCGTTTTTCCAGATGGTGGATTTTGCTGCGGTGCAGCGAAGCAATTTTTCGTATCGTGAAACGCAGTTCAACCGATGTGGAAGCCTGGGCCAGGGTGGCGGCCAGCCGCGGCACGAAGGCATGGAGCCAGGCTCGTGGCACAGTGCTGGGCGCCAGCCCGCGCCCGACCCCCACACTTCGAGACCACCTTGACCACGTTCGCCTTCCTGTCGCAGCCCGGCTTCCTGGCTGCACCCGCGCCCGCTGCAGACACTCCCTTCGCCGTGGCTGGCATTGCCTGGGACGGCAGCACCACGAACCGCCCGGGTGCGCGCATGGCGCCACGCGCCATTCGCCAGGCCAGCCAGATGCTGTGCGACGGTACACATCCGCACTTCGACCGCAGCCCGCTCGGACTGCTGGGCGACGCCGGGGACCTGGCCTTGCCCAACACCTCGCTGGAACGCATGCGGGCGGCGTTGCCGGCCCAGGTGGAACCGCTGATCCGCCACCACCACATGGCCTGGCTGGGCGGAGACCATTCGATCACGCTGCCGCTGCTGCAGGCCTACCGAGCCTGGCTGGGCCGGCCGCTGGCAGTGATCCACTTCGATGCGCACTGCGACACCTGGGACACGCATTTCGGGGAGCCCAGCGGTCACGGCACCTGGGTGTACGAGGCCATGCAGCAGGGTCTGGTGGTGGACGCCTGCTTCACGCAGATCGGCATCCGCTCGGCCGGTGAACGGGCGGCGCGCAACCATGTGGCCGACCGGGGCGGGCAGATCTTCACCGCCCGCAGCCTGCGCGGCCTGCAGAACGCCAGTCAACTGGCACCCATGCTGCACGCCATCCGCCAGCGGCTGGCCGAGCACGGTCACCCTCCCCTCTACCTGAGCCTGGACATCGACTGCCTGGACCCGGCCTTCGCCCCGGGCACAGGCACACCCGAACCCGGCGGCCTGTGCACCAACCAGGTGCTGACGATCCTGGAAGAGCTGTCCGACCTGCCCTTTGTGGGCATGGACTGCGTCGAAGTCTCGCCGCCCTACGACCACGCCGAGCTCAGCAGCCAGGCGGCGGCACATTTCGTCTGGACTTATCTGTGCGGCCAGGTCGCCCGGCGGACGGGTGGAGCTGGCACCACGCTGCGTGGTGACTAAACTCCACCTGCCGCTGCCGATTTCAGGGCGGCGCCACCAGGAGCCGCCATGAACAAAGCCATCGATCCCGCCTTGATGCAGGCCGCCGAATCCACCGGCACCCAGCTCGGTGCCTACTGGATGCCGTACACGGCGAACCGGCAGTTCAAGCAGGCACCCCGCCTGGTGAACCGCGCCGAAGGCATGCATTACTGGGACGTGCAGGGCCGCCAGATCCTGGACGCGGTGGCGGGCCTGTGGTGCGTGAATGCCGGCCATGGCCGGCCGCGCATCGTCAAGGCCATCCAGGACCAGGCCGCCGAAATGGACTTCGCCCCGCCGTTCCAGATGGGCCACCCGAAGGCCTTCGAACTCGCCGAGCGCCTGACCGCCATCGCCCCGTCCGGCATGGGCAAGGTCTTCTTTGCCAACAGCGGCAGCGAGGCCGTGGAAACCGCGCTGAAGATGGCGCTGGCCTACCACCGCGTGCGCGGCGAAGGCACCCGCACCCGGCTGATCGGCCGCGAGCGCGGCTATCACGGCGTGAACTTCGGTGGCATCTCGGTGGGTGGCATGGTCGCCAACCGCAAGACCTTCGGCGCCATGCTCGCCGGCGTCGACCACATCCGCCACACCCATGACCTGGCACGCAACGCCTTCAGCCTGGGCCAGCCGGCCCATGGCGCCGAGTTCGCCGACGACCTGGAACGCCGCATCGCGCTGCACGACGCCAGCACCATCGCCGCCGTCATCGTCGAACCCATTGCCGGGTCCACGGGTGTGCTGGTGCCGCCACAGGGTTACCTGCAGCGGCTGCGCGAGATCTGCACGAAGCACGGCATCCTGCTGATCTTCGACGAGGTCATCACCGGATTCGGCCGCACCGGCCAGCCGTTTGCGGCGCAGACCTTCGGCGTCACACCCGACCTGATGACCATCGCCAAGGGGCTGACCAACGGCAGCGTGCCGATGGGCGCTGTGCTGGCCCGCGACGGGATCCACGACGCTTTCATGCACGGCCCCGAGCACATGGTCGAGTTCATGCACGGCTATACCTACAGCGGCCACCCATTGGCCTGCGCCGCCGGCATCGCCACGCTGGACACCTATGCCGAAGAAGGCCTGCTCACACGCGCTGGCGACATGTCGGGCTACTTCGCCGAAGCCGTGCATTCGCTCAGGGGCGAGCCGCATGTCATCGACGTGCGCAACTTCGGCCTGGTGGCCGGCATCGAGCTGTCGCCCATCGCCGATGCCCCCACGCGCCGCGCCTTCAGCATCTTCCTCGACTGCTACGAGCGCGGCGTGATGCTGCGCACGACGGGCGACACGGTGGCGCTGAGCCCGCCGCTGATCATCGAACGAAGCCACATCGACCAGATCGTCGACACCCTGCGTGGCGCCTTGCGCCGCGCAGCCTGAATTCCGGGTCGGGGGCCGACGGCGAGCATGCCGTTCCAGCAAAGGGACGCGGCGCTCGCCCGCGACTCGTACTACGCTGCGACGGCGCCTGCCGGACCCGCCTGCCCGGCCCTGCACGGCGATGAACGCGCCGACGTCGCCATCGTCGGTGGCGGCCTGGCCGGGCTCAGCGCCGCGCTGGATCTGGCCGCACGCGGCCGCAGCGTCGTGCTGCTGGAAGCCCAGACCCTGGGCCACGCCGCCAGCGGCCGCAACGGCGGCCAGGCCATCCACGGCCTGGCTTGCGAGCAGGACTCGGTCGAAGCCCAACTCGGCCTGGACGACGCACGCCGCGTCTGGCAGCTGTCGATCGAGGCCCTGGACCTGCTGCGCCAGCGCATCGCCCACCACGGCATCGCCTGCGACTGGCAGGACGGCTACCTGGGCCTGGCCACCGGCGCCGGCAAGGGCCGGGCCCTGGCGCATTGGGCCGAGCGCATCGAGCGCGTCTACGGCTACCCGCTGGTGCGCATCGCGCCTGCAGAGGTTTCAGCCTGGATCGACAGCCCGCGCTTTCACAGCGGCATCCACGACCCCCGCGGCGGCCACCTTCACCCGCTGAAGTACCTGCGCGGCCTGGCCGCTGCGGCGCTGGCCGCTGGCGTGCGTCTGTACGAACACACACCGGCGCTGGCGCTGCAGACTGGCCGGCCGCAGATGGTGCGCACGCCGAAGGGCTGCGTGCATGCCGCGCAGGTGCTGCTGGCCGGCAATGCCCACCTCCAGGCCCTGGCACCGCAGCTGGCGCCGGCCATCGGACCACGGGTGATGCCGGTAGGCACCTACGTGGCCTGCAGCCAGCCGCTGGGAGCCGCCGCAGCCGATGCCCTGATTCCCAGCCGAAGCGCGGTCTGCGACACCAACTTCGTGGTCGACTACTTCCGCCTGACGGCAGACCACCGGCTGCTGTTCGGTGGCGGCGTGAGCTACAGCACACGCACACCACCGGGACTCAAGTCGGCCTTGCTCGAACGCATGCGGCGCACCTTCCCGCAGCTGCCCGCGCTGCAGGTGGACCACCTCTGGGGCGGCTTCGTCGACATCTCGATGAATCGCGCCCCCGACTTCGGCCGAATCGGGCCTGACGTCTACTACCTGCAGGGCTTTTCCGGTCATGGCCTGGCCCTCAGCGGTCTGGCTGGAAGGCTGGCCGCTGAAGCCATGGCCGGCGAGGCAGGACGGTTCGATCTGATGGCGCGTCTGAAGCACCGCAACTTCCCGGGAGGGCCTGCCCTGCGAACCCCTGCACTGGTGCTCGCGATGGCCTGGTTCCGCCTGCGCGATATGCTTGGGTGACGATGCCGACCCCCCCGCCCCTGCCCCTGGTGGTGCTGCCCAGCTGCCAGCGTGAACACGACGGCCACCCCATCCACACCTTGGGTCGCAAGTACGTCCAGGCCGTGCGCCTAGCTGGGGCGTTGCCGCTCATCGCCCCGCCGTGCAGCGCTGAGGAGCTCGAATCCTTGCTCGGCATGGTCGATGGTGTGCTGCTGACAGGCTCCCCGTCGAACGTGCACCCTGCTCACTTCGGCGAAGGCGTGCTGAACCCGGAATTGCCGCTGGACCCGCTGCGCGACGGCTTCACCCTGCCGCTGATCCGCGCCGTGCTGCAGCGGGGCATTCCGCTGCTGGCCATCTGCCGCGGCACCCAGGAAGTGAACGTGGCGCTGGGCGGCAGCCTTTACCAGGCCGTTCACGACGAGCCCGGCTTCATCGACCACCGCGGGCCCGAGGGTGCCAACCCGGACGTCAGCGTCGAGGAAGCCTACGTGCCCTTCCACAGCGTCACCGTCCAGCCGGGCGGCGTACTGGCCGCAGCCACCGGCCGCAGCAGCTTCGAGGTCAATTCCCTGCATGGCCAGGGGGTGCGGCGGCTGGCACCAGGCTTGCGGGTCGAAGCCCTGGCGCCCGACGGCTTCATCGAAGCCTTCAGCCTGCCCAGCCCCGAATTCGCGCCCGGTTTCAATCTGTGCCTGCAATGGCACCCCGAATGGCAGGCCGACAGCAATCCGGTTTCAATCAGCATCTTCAAGGCTTTCGGCCAGGCCCTCCGGGCCCGCCAGGCCCAACGCTTGCATGCCTTGCCAGGACACCCATGATCGCCCGCGACCGCTTCAGCTTTGCCGACCTCGAACTCTGGCTGGACGAAAACCACGTCACCGAGATCGAATGCCTGGTGCCCGACCTGACCGGTGTGGCCCGCGGCAAGATCCTGCCCCGCAAGAAGTTCACCGAAGACCGCGGCATGCGCCTGCCCGAGGCCGTGGTGGCGATGGGGGTGACGGGTGAGTTTCCGGAAGAAGGCCCGTACTACGACGTCATCAAGCCCACCGACCGCGACATGCACCTGCGGCCCGACCCGACCACCGTGCGCATCGTGCCCTGGGCCACCGACCCCACGGCCCAGGTCATCCACGACTGCTACGACCGCGAAGGCGTGCGTGTGCCCTTCGCCCCGCGTTCGGTGCTGCGCCATGTGTGCGAGCTGTATGCCGCGCGCGGCTGGGAACCCGTGGTTGCACCCGAGCTCGAGTTCTATCTGGTCGCCCGCAACACCGACCCCGACGTGCCGCTGAAGCCGCCAGTGGGCCGCAGCGGCCGCAGCGAGACATCGCGCCAGGCCTACAGCATCGACGCCGTCAACGAGTTCGACCCGCTGTTCGAAGACGTCTACGCCTACTGCGAGAAGATGGAGCTCAACGTCGACACCCTCATCCACGAGGTCGGCGCCGGGCAGATGGAGATCAACTTCTTCCACGCCCACCCGCTGGGCCTGGCCGACGAAGTCTTCCTGTTCAAGCGCACCGTGCGTGAAGCGGCGCTGCGCCACGACATGTTCGCCACCTTCATGGCCAAGCCGATTGCCGGCGAACCCGGCAGCGCCATGCACGTGCACCAGAGCGTGCTGGCCACGGCCACCGGGCTGAACATATTCAGCAACCCCGACGGCAGCCCGAGCAGGGAATTCTTCTGGTACATCGGTGGGCTGCAGAAGTACATCCCGGCGGCGATGGCCCTGTTCGCGCCTTACGTGAACAGCTATCGCCGGCTGGTGCGCAGCAATGCGGCACCCATCAACATCCAGTGGGGCACCGACAACCGCACGGTGGGCATCCGCAGCCCGGTGGCCACCGCCGCGGCACGGCGCATCGAAAATCGCGTCATCGGCGCCGATGCCAACCCGTATGTCGCGCTGGCCGCCACCCTGGCCTGCGGCTACCTGGGCATGGTCAACCAGATCGAGCCTTCGCCCGAATGCAAGGGCGACGCCTACCTGGGCGACTTCGAATTGCCCCGCAGCCTGGGCGAGGCACTGACCCAGTTGCGCGAGGCCAAGGAACTGGCCCAGGCCTTGGGCGAAGATTTCGTCACCGTCTACACCGAGGTCAAGGAAATCGAATACGCCGAGTTCATGAAGGTGATCTCGCCCTGGGAACGGGAACATCTCTTGCTGCATGTCTGAAGACCGCACCATGGCCGCACACATCCGCACGACCAAAGAGTGGCAGGCCGCAGACGCCGCCCACTTCCTGCACCCCTTCACCGACTTCCAGGGGCTGGCCCGCAAGGGCGCGCGCATCATCCAGCGGGCCGAGAACATCTACCTGTGGGACAGCGAAGGCCACAAGATCCTGGACGCGATGAGCGGCCTGTGGTGCGTGAACGTGGGCTATGGCCAGGAAGCGCTGGTGCAGGCCGCCACGAAGCAGATGCGCGAGCTGCCCTTCTACAACGCCTTCTTCCAGACCGCCACGCCACCGGCCATCGAACTGGCCGAACTGCTGGCCGAGGTGTCGCCACCCGGCTTCGAACACGTGTTCTTCGCCGGCTCGGGCAGCGAAGGCAACGACACCGTGGTGCGCATGGTGCGGCGATACTGGGACATCCTGGGCCAGCCCAAGCGGCAGGTCATCATCAGCCGCAACAACGCTTACCACGGCAGCACCATGGCCGGCGCCTCGCTGGGCGGCATGAGCGGCATGCATGCGCAGGGCGGGCTGCCCATTCCCGGCATCCTGCACATCGAGCAGCCCTACTGGTGGGACCATGGTCGCAATCGGGGCCTGAGCCGCGACGAATTCGGGCTGGTGGCCGCGCGCTGGCTCGAAGAACGCATCCTGGCCGTGGGCGCCGACAAGGTCGCAGCCTTCATCGGCGAGCCCGTGCAGGGTGCCGGAGGCGTCATCATTCCGCCGGCCACCTACTGGCCGGAAATCCAGCGCATCTGCGACAAGTACGGCGTGCTGGTGGTGGCCGACGAGGTCATCTGCGGTTTCGGCCGCACCGGCAACTGGTGGGGCAGCCAGACCCTGGGGTTCCGCCCCGACCTGATGACCTTCGCCAAGGGCGTGACCAGCGGCTATGTGCCGCTGGGCGGCGTGATGGTGGGCGAGCGCATCGCGCGCGTGCTGGTCGAACAGGGCGGAGAATTCAACCACGGCTACACCTACAGCGGCCACCCCGTGGCCTGCGCCGTGGCGCTGGCCAACATCGGGCTGATCCGTGAACTGGGCCTGGTCGAGCGCGTGAAGAGCGACCTGGGCCCCTACCTGGCCGAATGCTTCGCCAGCCTGAAGGGCCACCCGCTGGTGGGCGACGCGGAAACCTGCGGCCTGATGGGCGCGCTGCTGCTCGTGAAGGACCCCGCCAAGGGCACGCCCTTCGCCGAGTCCGTCGAGATCGGCATGGTCTGCCGCGGCCACTGCTTCGGCAACGGCCTGATCATGCGCGCCGTGGGCAACCGCATGATCATCGCGCCGCCGCTGGTGATCACGCGCGCACAGATCGACGAGATGATGGCGCTCGTGCGCCGCTGTTTGGACCTGACGCTGGCCGACGCGCAGCGCCAGGGCTGGTTGAACTGAAAACCCGCTGGAGACCCCTCGAATGAAGCTCACATCCCTAGTCCTGGCTCTTTCCGCCACCTTGCTGGCCGCAGCCGGCGCTCAGGCGCAGGAGGAGGAAAAGGTCCTCAACATCTACAACTGGTCCGACTACATCGGCGAAGACACGATCCGGAATTTCGAGAAGGAAACCGGCATCAAGGTCCGTTACGACAACTTCGACAACAACGAGATCCTGCACGCCAAGCTGGTGGCGGGCAAGACCGGCTACGACATCGTCGTGCCCTCTTCGCACTGGGCCAAGCTGCAGGCCGACGGCGGGCTGCTGCGCAAGATCGACAAGAGCCAGATCCCGAACCTGAAGTACCTCGACCCGGCCCTGCAGGCGCAACTGGCGCGCATGGACCCGGGCAACGAATACATGGTGAACTGGCTATGGGGTTACACCACGGTGGGCATCAACGTCGACAAGGTCAAGGCCACGCTGGGCAACCTGCCCATGCCCGACAACGTCTGGGACCTGGTGTTCAAGCCCGAGTACATCAGCCGGCTCAAGAGCTGCGGGGTCAGCTTCCTCGATTCGGCCACCGAAGTGGTGCCAGCGGCGCTGCACTACCTGGGAAAGCCTTCGTTCAGCAAAAACCCGCCGGACTATGCCGCAGCGGCGGCGTTGCTGAGGTCGGTGCGCCCGCATGTGACGCTGTTCAGCAGCTCGGGCTACATCAACGACCTGGCCAACGGCAGCATCTGCGTGGCGCTGGGCTGGAGCGGCGACATCAACATCGCGCGCCAGCGCGCCATCGACAACAAGACCGGCCAGAACATCCAGGCGCTGCTGCCGAAGAACGGCGGCCTGCTGTTCTTCGACGTGATGGTGATCCCCGCCGACGCCGCGCGCCCGGGCAATGCCCACAAGTTCATCAACTACATCCTGCGCCCCGAGGTCCATGCGCAGCTCACCAACAAGGTGTTCTACGCCAACCCCAACACCGAATCGCGCAAGTTCATCAAGCCTGAGGTGGCCAACAACCCCACGGTCTTCCTGTCGCCCGCCGACATGGCCAGGATGGTGCCGCCCGACACCCTGAACAACGACCTGCGCCGCCTGATGACGCGCACCTACACGACCTTCAAGACGGGACTCTGAGCGTGCAGGCCATCGCAACCCCGGCGCAAACGGCCGCGAACGCGGCCTTCCTGCGCATCGACAACGTCGTCAAGGACTTCAACGGCACCAAGGCCGTCAACGGCGTCAGCCTGGACATCGCCAAGGGCGAGATCTTCGCGCTGCTGGGGAGTTCGGGCTGCGGCAAGAGCACCCTGCTGCGCATGCTGGCCGGCTTCGAGACGCCCACCAGCGGCCGCATCGTGCTGGACGGCCGCGACATGGCCACGCTGCCGCCCTACGAGCGGCCGATGAACATGATGTTCCAGAGCTACGCGCTCTTCCCGCACATGAGCGTGCGCGAGAACATCGCCTTCGGCCTGAAGCGCGAGGGCCTGCCCAAGGACCAGATCGACAGCCGCGTCGACAACATGCTCAAGCTCGTGCAGCTGGGCAAGTTCGCCGACCGCAAGCCGCACCAGTTGTCGGGCGGCCAGCAGCAGCGCGTGGCCCTGGCCCGCAGCCTGGCCAAGCAGCCGCAGCTGCTGCTGCTGGATGAGCCTTTGGGCGCGCTGGACAAGAAGCTGCGCGAGCAGACCCAGATCGAACTGGTGAACATCATCGAAAGCGTGGGCGTGACCTGCGTCATGGTGACGCACGACCAGGAAGAGGCCATGACCATGGCCAGCCGCGTGGCCATCATGAGCGAGGGTCGCTTCCTGCAGGTGGGCGCGCCCGGCGACATCTACGAAACGCCGGCCACGCGCTTCGTGGCCGACTTCATCGGCAACGTCAACCTGATGGACGGCACGCTCGATGTCGACGAGAAGGACCACTGCATCATCGGCTGCATCGACTGCAAGCACTACGTCGGCCACGGCATCACCGGCACCGAAGGCATGGCCGTGACGGTGGCGCTGCGGCCGGAAAAGATCGAACTGTTTCGCGAAGAGCCCGTGCACCCGCACGGCGCCGGCTTCAACTGCGTGCGCGGCGAGATCAAGGAGATGTCCTACTTCGGCAGCTTCAGCGTCTACCACCTTCAGCTGGCCAGCGGTGCCAAGCTGAAGGTCAGCCAGGCCAACACCCGGCGTCACAACGACGACGCCCTGACCTGGGGCGACGTGGTCTGGGCGCGCTGGGCCGACAACGCGCATGTGGTGCTGACGCAATGAAGACGGGCAGCACCGGCAACGGCCGCTGGCTGTCGGGGCGCACCGCGGTCATCGCGGTGCCTTTCGCCTTCCTGCTGCTGTTTTTCCTGTTCCCGTTCTTCATCGTCGGCAAGATCAGCGTGTCCGAGATGGACAACGTGGTCTTCAAGGACGTGCTCACCTTCGTCGACGGCGCGGTGCAGCTGACGCTGAAGTACAGCAATTACATCTTCCTGGCGCAGGACGCGCTGTACGTCCAGACCTACATCACCAGCCTGAAGTACGCCGCGGCGGCCACGGTGCTGTGCCTGGTCATCGGCTACCCCTTCGCCTATTTCATGGCGCGGGCCAGGCCCAGCGCGCAGCCGCTGCTGCTGATGCTGGTGATGCTGCCGTTCTGGACTTCTTTCCTGCTGCGCGTCTATGCCTGGCGCGGCCTGCTCAGCGACAACGGCTGGGCCGCAGACGCCATCATCGGCCTGGGCCTGGACAAGCTGCTGCTGGCGCTGGGGCTGATCAGCACCGAAGGCAACCTGATGCACACGCCGTTCTCGCTGGTGCTGGGCATGACCTACACCTACCTGCCCTTCATGATCCTGCCGCTGTACGGCAACCTGGTGAAGATGGACCTGCGGCTGCTGGAAGCCGCGGCCGACCTGGGTGCCAGCCCCTGGGTGGCGTTCTGGAAGATCACGGTGCCCTTGTCCAAGGCCGGCATCATCGCCGGCAGCATGCTGGTCTTCATTCCCTGCGTCGGCGAATTCGTCATTCCCGAACTGCTGGGCGGGCCCGAGACGCTGATGATCGGCCGCGTGCTCTGGGACGAGTTCTTCAGCAACAACGACTGGCCTATGGCCAGCACCGTGGCGGTGGTGATGGTGCTGCTGGTCATCGTGCCGATTGCCATCTTCAGCAAGTACCAGGCCGAATCCCAGGAGAAGGGCCGATGAAAGCATCCAGGACGGGCCTGTGGTTCGGCCGCGGCTGGCTCAGCCTGGGCTACGCCTTTCTCTACCTGCCGATCGTGGCGCTGGTGGTCTACTCCTTCAACGATTCGGCCATCCCGAACGTCTGGCGCGGCTTCACGCTGAAGTGGTACGTGGCCTTGGCGTCAGACCAGGAACTGCTGTCGGGGCTGTGGCTCAGCCTGAAGATCGCCTTCCTCACCGCCTGCGGCTCGGTGGTGCTGGGCACCCTGGCCGCCTTCGCGCTGACCAAGTACAGGCGCTTCCGCGGCCGCACGCTGTTCGCGGGCATGACGACCGCGCCGCTGGTGATGCCGGAGGTGGTGGTGGGCCTGTCGCTGCTGCTGATGCTGGTGAGCGTGCAGCGCGCACTCGGCTTTCCCGAACGCGGCATGATGACCATCTGGCTGGGCCACCTGCTGCTGGGCATGGCCTACGCCACCGTCGTCATCCAGTCGCGCCTGCAGGACCTGAACCCGCAGTTGGAAGAAGCCGCCATGGACCTGGGCGCCCGCCCTCACCAGGTGTTCTGGCTGGTGACGCTGCCGATGATCGCGCAGAGCCTGGTCTCGGCCTGGCTGCTGACCTTCACCATCAGCCTGGACGACGTCGTGCTGTCGGCCTTCCTTTCGGGTCCGGGCTCCACAACCATGCCGCTGGTCATCTTCTCGCGGGCGCGGCTGGGGTTGAACCCCAGCGTGAACGCGGTGGCCACCATCACCATCGTCATCGTGGCCATCGGCGTGGTGCTGGCGAGTTACTGGATCGCACGTGCCGAACGCCAGCGCGCGCGCGACCTGGCCGCCGCCCGCCGCGGCTGAAACACCCCACACAACCTGCCCTGAGGAGAGCACCCGATGAAGCTACCCGCTCCGACAGCCCTGGTCCTGGCCTTGACCGCTGGTGCCTGCCTGCCCGCCCATGCCCAGGGCAATGACGACCTGCTGAAGGAATTGCGGGCGCTGCGCGACCGCGTCACCGAACTCGAGAAGAAGCTCCAGGCCGCACCCGCGGCAGCCACCACCCCGCCGGCAGGCCAGTGGGGCATGACGCCCGAGCAGGTGCGTGAACTCAACCGCATCGCGGTGAAGACCGAATCGCTGCAGGACAACTTCGCCGACCAGGGCTTCAAGGGCCTGAAGATCAGCGGCCAGATCGACCCTACCTTCATCTACAACCGCCGCCAGGACAACGCCAGCTTCGTGCTGCTGAACAACGGCGGCGCCCGCTACAGCTACGACAACAGCTACTTCGGCATGGCCGTGATCGACTTCGCCAAGGAAACCGAAGGCGGCTCGCTGTGGAAGCTGACCCTGGCCCCGGAACGCGGCACCGGTGCGCTGGCCAACGGCGGCTCCATCGTCCACGAGGCCTCGGTCTCGATTCCCCTGACCGACCTGAACACGCGGCTTTGGGTGGGCCAGATCCCCGACTGGACGGGCTACGAGATCACCCTGCCCGCCGGCAACAAGCTCATCACCCACAACCTGCTGTTCGACACCATGGCGCCCACCGCCTACACCGGCGCGGTGCTCGACATCACCCGCGGCAAGTGGTGGGTGCGCGGTGGCCTGGCCAACATGAACACGGCGCGAACGCCCAGCGGCGAGAAGCAGCCGGTACTGATCTACCGCGTGGACTATTCGCGCGGCGAATTCAGCGGCTGGGGCTTCACCGGCCTGCACGGCAAGGCCGCGAACTTCGCGGCCGACGGCACTTACCTCGACGCCAACGGCGTGGAACAGGGATTCGCCAGCGCCGGCAAGTACACCGACATCCACTTGCTCGAGGTGGACGGCTTCTTCACCCGCGGCGACCTGTCGCTGTTCGGCCAGTTCAGTTACGGACAGCAGAAGGGTTCTGCCATCTTCAACAGCGACGGGAAGCTGCGTGACGCGCAATGGTGGGGGGTGTCGGGCCTGGCCGGCTACAAGCTCACGCCGCGCCTGGAAGCCGTGCTGCGCGCCGACTACGTCAGGAACACGAAGAACGGCGGCGGCCTGCTCGGCTACAGCTTCGACGACAACATCAACGGCATCGGCCGCGGCCTCGACGCCGAGGGCAACTTCGCCAAGGGCGAAGCCACCGGCAGCAATCGTTACGCACTGAGCGCCGGCATGAACTACCTGTTCGACGAGAGCACCGTGTTCAAGCTGGAATACCGCTATGACGGCGCCAGCCAGCCCGTGTTCCTGGGCGTGAAGTCGGGCACCTACAGCAAGAACAACCACCTCTTCGGCGCTTCCGTGGTCGTGAGCTTCTGAGCATGACCCAGACCTCTGCGCCGGACTGGCGCGCCCGGGCCGGCGGTCTGGCCATCGACGGCCGCGCCCTGATCGACGGCCGCCGCGTGGCAGCGGCCAGCGGTGCCAGCTTCGCCAAGCATTCACCCATCGACGGGCGCGCGCTGGGCGCGGTGGCGCGCTGTGATGCCGCCGACGTGGATGCCGCCGTGCGCAGCGCGCGTGCCGCCTTCGACAGCGCCCGCTGGGCCGGCATGCCGCCGGCCGTGCGCAAGAAGCTGCTGCTGCGCTTTGCCGAGAAGATCCTGGCCGCGCGCGAGGAGCTGGCCCTGCTGGAAACGCTGGACATGGGCAAGCCGATCCGCGACGCGCTGGCCGTGGACGTGCCCAGCACAGCGCGCTGCATCGCCTGGTATGCCGAGGCGGTGGACAAGGTCTACGACGAGATCGCCCCCACCGCGCGCAACGCGCTGGCACTCATCACGCGCGAACCGGTGGGCGTGGTCGGCGCCATCGTGCCCTGGAACTACCCGATGATCATGGCCGCGTGGAAGCTGGGGCCGGCGCTGGCAGCGGGCAATTCGGTGGTGCTCAAGCCCAGCGAGAAGAGTCCGTTCACGGCGCTGCGGCTGGCCGAACTGGCGGTGGACGCGGGCATCCCGCCGGGCGTGTTCAACGTCGTGCCCGGCTTCGGGCACGAAGCCGGCGAGGCGCTGGCGCTGCACATGGACGTGGACGCGCTGGGCTTCACCGGCAGCACCCGCACCGGCAGGCGCATGCTCGAATACGCCGGGCGCAGCAACCTCAAGCGGGTGTTCAACGAACTGGGCGGCAAGTCGGCCTTCGTCGTGATGGACGACGTGGGCAGCCTGGAACGCGCTGCGGCCACCGTGGCCGGCAGCCTGTTCTACAACCAGGGCGAAAGCTGCAACGCCCCCAGCCGTGTGCTGGTGCATGAAACACTGGTCGCCGACTTCGTCGCCATGGTGGCCGCGCACGCCCCCCGGCATGCGCCAGGCGACCCGCTCGACGAAAGCACGGCCATGGGCGCACTGGTCGACGCCGGACAGTTGCGTACCGTGCTGGGCTACATCGAAGCCGGCATGGCCGAGGGCGCGCGCTGCGTGACCGGTGGGCGGCAGGTGCGCACCGAGACCGGCGGCTTCTATGTCGAGCCCACGGTCTTCGATGGCGTCACGAACTCGATGAAGATCGCGGCAGAAGAGATCTTCGGCCCGGTGATGAGCGTGCTGCGCTTCAAGGACGAAGCCGAGGCGATCGCCATCGCCAACGCCAGCCCCTACGGGCTGCAGGCCAGTGTCTGGACCGAGAACCTCAGCCGTGCCCACCGCATGGCGCGCGCGCTGCGCGCCGGCACCGTGCACGTGAACCAGTACGACGAGGACGACATCACCGTGCCCTTCGGCGGCTTCAAGCAAAGCGGCAATGGCCGCGACAAGAGCCTGCACGCCTTCGACAAGTACAGCGAACTGAAGACGACCTGGCTGCGGATCGACGCTGCGTGAGCGCGGTCCCGGTCGGCGCCTACCTCAGCCTGGCCGCCAGCATGGCGCTGGTGGGCGGCTATGTCGGCCTGTCGAAGCTGCTGGTGGCGGTGTTTCCCGTGCTGCTGCTGGCCTGGTTGCGCTTCGGCATCGCCGCGCTGGCCATGGCCTCCTGGGTCAAGCGCGGCCCGGGCGAGGCGCCGCTGTCGCCATCCGACCGCCGGCTGCTGTTCTGGGAGAGCTTTCTTGGCAACTTCCTGTTCAGCATCTGCATGCTTTACGGTGTGGCCATGACCTCGGCCCTGGCTGCTGGCGTGGTAATGGCAGCCATTCCTGCGGCCGTGGCGATCCTGTCGCGGCTGTTCCTGGGTGAGACCATCCGGCCGCGCGTGATCGCGGCCATTGCCTGCGCAGCACTGGGCATCGCCGTACTGGCCTTGGCGCGCAGCGACGGCATGCTGGATGGCGGCGATGGCCCGTCAGCGCTGGCCGCCTCGCCGCTGGGCTACGCGCTGCTGCTGGCCGCGGTGGTGTGCGAGGCCAGCTATGTCGTCATCGGCAAGCGGCTCACAGGCACCGTCTCGCCCAAGCGCATCAGCGCGCTCATCAACCTGTGGGGCCTGGCCCTGGTCACGCCTTTCGGTCTGTGGCAGGCCAGCCGGTTCGACTTCGGCAGCGTGCCAGCGGCCAGCTGGCTGCTCCTGGTGTTCTACGCGCTGGCGGCCAGCATGCTGACGGTATGGCTGTGGATGCGCGGTTTGCGCCATGTGCCTTCGTCCAAGGCCGGCGTGTTTTCGGTGCTGTTGCCGGTGAGCGCGGCGCTGGTGGGGGTGTTTGCGCTGGGAGAGCACTTCGGCAGTGCGCATGTGGCCGCCCTGGCCCTGGCATTGACCGGCTTGCTGCTGGCGACCTGGCCAGATCGGTCAGCCGGTCTTCCGCCCCCCCTCAAATGAAGGTGCTGTTCGCCTAAGCGTCAGACGGAGTGTGGCTTTACCCTTCATGACCGTCGATTCGGGAGCCTCACGTGAAACATCTCGCCCTTGCCGCTGCCGTCAGTGCCTTGTTGACGACGATGGCCGCCACGGCTCAGGCACAGACCACCGTGCTGGCCTTCGACGATCTGACGCCGCAGCAATTCGGGTCGAACCTGGTCTACCAGGGCTATGTGTTTTCCCCGCGTTACCAGTTCCGCATCGTTCCACCCGGCACGCTCCCTCATGTGAGCGCGAGCAACTTCCTCGGCATCACCTTGAGTGACTCGCTGGGGGGAAGCCCGAACCCTCTGTATCGCGGCTCTCCCGGCGACAACGGGCTGCTTCACGTCAGCCGGTTGGACAACCAGCCGTTTTCGCTGGACAGCCTGACGGCCGTCGGTGTGCTCTGGGGGGTGAGCTCATCGAATGGTGGCGGCTGGGGCTCCAGCGCCAGCGGGCTGGCCTCGTTCAGCGGTCCGGACTGGACCCATGTGTCGTGGCTGCTCTTCGGTGCCGGCAGCGGAGACCCGCGCGGATTCGACAACCTCAGCCTGACCGCCGTTCCAGAGCCCGGTGCCTTCTGGTTGTTCGGCATCGGCCTGGCCGCCCTGGCGCTGCGCCGCATGGCCCAAGGGCGCCCGGGTCACTGAAGGTCCGCCCAGGCTTGCTGCATGGACATGTGCAGCGCCGCGCACCGACGCCGGACCGAACGGCGGCAGACCTTCGCCACTCAGGCCACCGTCAACGGCACCCCGCCTGACGGCCGTTCGGCCAGCCGCCCGACCACCGCGGCCTGCGCGAAGCCGTGGCTGCGGAACACCGCCATCACCGCGTCCAGCGCCTGCGGCGTGCAGCTGACCAGCAGGCCGCCGCTGGTCTGCGGGTCGGTGAGCAGGGCCTGGTCGACATCGGCAAAGCCCGAGGGCAGCGCGATGTCGCTGCCGTAGCCGATCCAGTTGCGACCTGATGCACCGGTGATGAAACCCCTGGCCGCCAGGTCGCGCACGCCCGTCAGCAGCGGTACGCCAGCCCAGTCCAGCTGCACCTGCAGCTTCGAGCCCCGGGCCAGTTCCAGTGCGTGCCCGCCCAGGCCGAAGCCGGTGACGTCGGTCAGCGCGTGCACGCCGTCGATGGCAGCAAGATCGGGTCCAGGGGTGTTGAGCTGGGTCGTGTTGGCGATCATCTGCGCATAGCCGGCCTCGCCCAGCTCGCCCTTCTTCAGGGCCGCGCTCATCACGCCCACGCCCAGCGGCTTGCCCAACACCAGCAGGTCGCCGGCCTGAGCGTCGGCATTGCGCTTCACCCGCTTGGGATGCACCAGGCCGAGCGCGACCAGGCCGTAGATGGCTTCGACAGAATCGATGGTGTGGCCCCCGGCGATCGGGATGCCCGCGGCACGGCAGACACTGGCGCCACCTTCGAGCACGCGGCCGATGGTCTGCGTCGACAGCACGTTGATCGGCATGCCCACCAGCGCCAGCGCCAGGATGGGCTTGCCACCCATGGCGTAGACGTCGCTGATGGCGTTGGTGGCGGCGATGCGGCCGAAGTCGAAGGGGTTGTCGACGATGGGCATGAAGAAGTCGGTGGTGGCGATCAGCGCCTGTTCGTCGTTGAGCTGGTAGACCGCGGCGTCGTCGGCGGTCTCGATGCCGACCAGCAGTTCCTTGGGGATGGGCATCGCCGCCGTGCCCTTCAGGATCTCGCTGAGCACGCCCGGGGCAATCTTGCAGCCACAGCCGCCACCGTGGGACAGGCTGGTCAGGCGGGGTTCGGTGGGCGAAAGGGGTGCGTTCATCGTCGTTGTTTCCAGTTGGGGGGCATTCACGCCAGCAGCGGCTTCAGCGTGTCCAGCAGGGTCTGCCGTTCGTGTGCAGGACTGAAGAGATGCGCTCTCGCGGCACACTGCGCCTGAAGGCCGGCAAGCATAGCTGCATCGCTCCGGCACTGCTGCAACAGCGCCGCCAAACCCGCGCTGTCGCCGACCTCGAAGACGCCGTCGTAGGCGTCGCCCAGCAGCCCCAGGTTGCCGTCGATGCGCGAAGCCAGCACCGGCGTGCCGCTGGTGATGGCCTCGATCACGACCTGCGCCCCGCCTTCCATCCGGCTGGCGTGCACCAGCACATGGGCGCGCTGGATGTGCCGCCGCACCACAGCGTGCGGCACGCCTCCGAGCCAGCGGTAATGCGGCTGGTTCTGGACACAGGCCCGCGCTGCGGCCGCCAGCGCCGGGTCGAGCGCTTCGCCGATGTGGTCCAGCAGGATGTCGTGGCTGCCTGCCAGCAGGGCTGAAGCCTGCTGGTAGGTCTCGGGGCATTTTTCCTCGCGCAGATGACCGACCATCAGCGCGCGAAGATGGCGTGGGGTCTTCGACAGGGTCTGGCGTGACGGGCTGGACTGGAGGCAGATCACGGTCTTGCGATGCAGCGCCTGCGGCAGCGAATCCAGCCCCCGTTCGTTCAGCACCACCAGTCGGTCGGCCAATTGCAGCGAACGCTGGGCGTCCGGGTCCACGGCAATGTCGCGGTACAGGTCGGTACCCGTCAGCACCACCACCAGCGGGCGCTGCGGGAACCTCGCGCGCCAGGCCTGGATGGCCGCGGCCGAGCGGCGTGCGTGCAGTGCGATCATCGCTTGTGGCGGCAGGCCGGCGGATGTCCCCGGCGACCAGGCGGCGGCCAGCCTGACTCGATAATCGTTGCTCAGCAGCCTGGCCCAGCGCTGGGCAGTCCGCCAGTTGCCATTGTTGGCGTCGGCCAGCGCTGGCGTCACCAGCACGATGTCCGGTCTTGTCATGGCCCGTAGCTTAATGCCGAGCTTGTTGCTTTCGAGATGCCTCTGACACCTTCGACAGATCCGGTCACGCCCGGCCAGAAGGCTCGCAGTGGCAGTCCCGCCGATCTGATCCTGGCTCTGCGCTCAGCGCGAGCCGACACGCTGGCCACCTTCGAGGTCTATGCCCGCGGCCTGGCCGACCCCGGCCTGAGGGTGCCCTGCAACCCGGGCTTGAACCCGCCCTTGTGGGAACTGGGTCACATCGGCTGGTTCCAGGCTTGGTGGACGCTGCGCAATCCCGAGCGCCTGCGCGGCCTTCGCGCCGACCCGGCCGCGATGCGCCTGCCGCAGCCTGCCGATGCCTTGTACGACAGCTCGAACGTCCCCCACGCCCTGCGCTGGTCGCTGCCGCTGCCCGGCCCCGACGCCTTGCGGGCAGGTCTGGCCCAGCAGTTCGAGGCCTGTCTGGCGCTGCTGGACGACACCCCTGAAGAACCCGAGGCGCTGTATTTCCACCGCCTGGCACTGCTGCACGAGGACATGCACCATGAAGCCGCGCTGTACATGGCACAGGCTCTGGGCCTGCCCGTGACCGACCCACGCTGGCAACCCCAGCCCCTGGAAGGCCCGCGCCAGCAACTGCAACTGGCGGGCGGCACGCTGGAGCAAGGCAGCGACCCCGAGATCGCCTTCGCTTTCGACAACGAGTGTGGCGTGCATCCCCAGTCCGTGGCGGGCTTCAGCATCGACAGCCGGGTACTCACCTGGAACGAGTACCTGCCGATGCTGGCGTCCTGCAGCGACATCGGCCCGCCGCGCTACCTGCGCCAATGCGATGGCCATTGGCAAGTGCAGCGCTGGGGCCGCTGGCAGCCGCTGGAACTGAACCTGCCTGCCTGCCACCTGAGCCAGCGCGAGGCCCTGGCCTGGTGCCGCTGGGCCGGCCGTCGCCTGCCGACCGAAAGCGAATGGGAGTACGCGGCGCTTACCGAGCCCGAACGCTTCGAATGGGGCACCGTCTGGGAATGGACAGCCAGCCCGTTCGCGCCTTATCCTGGGTTTCAGCCCCATCCCTACCGCGACTACTCACTGCCCTGGTTCGACGGCCGGCCGGTGCTGCGCGGCGCAAGCTTCGGCACCCAGCCGCGCATGCGCCACCCGCGCTACCGCAACTACTTCCCCGCCGATCGCACCGATATCTTTGCCGGCTTTCGCACCTGCCCAGCCTGAACGGCGGGAATGCGTTCCAATCAGTCTCCCTCAGTTCATTCCCAGCCTGGAGCCCCGCATGTCCTTTGAAACCATCCGCCCTGCCCGCTGGCTGAAAGCCGCACTGGCCTGCACCGCGCTGTCGCTGTGCGCGCTGGCACAGGCACAGCAGGTCTTGCGCGTCACCACCATCCCCGAAGAAGCCGCCACGGAACAGGTGCGCAAGTTCACGCCGCTGGCGAATTACCTGGAACAGGCGCTGGGCATGAAGGTGGAGTTCACCCCCGTCAGCGACTACCCGGCCGCGGTCGAAGCCCTGGTCAACAAGAAAGTCGACGTGGTGTGGTTCGGCGGCTTCACGCATGTCCAGGCCAACCTGCGTTCGGGCGGCAAGATCGTGCCTCTGGCCCAGCGCGAAGAAGACACGCGCTTCCAGTCGGTGTTCATTGCCAAGACCGATTCCGGCATCAAGACCCTGGCCGACATGAAGGGCAAGCAGATCTCGTTCGGCTCGCAGAGCAGCACCTCGGGCCACCTGATGCCCCGCAGCTTCCTGCTGCAGGCCGACATCAACCCCGAGAAGGACTTCAGGCGCATCGCCTACAGCGGAGCACACGACGCCACCATCGCTTCCGTCGTCAGCGGCAAGGTCGACGCTGCGGCGCTCGACATCACGGTGTGGAGGAAGTTCGTTGCCGAGAACCGCGTCGACACCAAGGCCGTGGACGTGTTCTTCACCACGCCGCCGTACTTCAACTACAACTGGTCGGTGCATGCCGACATGCCCAAGCCGCTGCAGGACCGGGTGAAGGCCGCCCTGCTGGCGCTGGACCCGGCCAAGCCCGAGCATGCCGAGATCCTGCGCCTGAACCGCGCCACGCGCTACATCAGTACCAGCCCCGAGAACTACAAGGGCCTGGAAAGCGCGGCACGCAGCGCCGGCCTGCTGTGATCTCGACGACTTTTGCGGGCGGCGTGGGCTGTTTCCGGCGCGCAAGGTCTTGAAGCTCGAACTGCTGTCGGCGTCGGCGCGGCACCCCGCTGCGCGGCCCGGCTCTGCGCCCGCGCTGAAGGCGCTGAGCCTGCAGGTGGCGCAGGGCGAGCAGCTGGCGGTGATCGGCCCTTCGGGTGCCGGCAAGACGACCTTGCTGCAACTGCTGGCCTGCGCCCTGCCGCCGGGCAGCGGCGGCGTGCGGCTGGACGGGCAGGACCCCTGGACGTTGTCGCGCAGCGCCCTGCAGTCCCTGCGCGGACGGCTCTTCATGGCGCCGCAGGTGCCCCCGCTGCCGCCGAGGCAGCGCGTGGTCACGGCCGTGCTGGCTGGGCAACTGCCGGCGATGAGCCTGCTGGCCAGCATTCGTTCACTCTTCTACCCGTCGGACATTCCGGCGGCGCACGCCGCGCTGGACCGTTTCGACCTGGCTGAAAAGCTCTTCGAGCGTGTCGACCGCCTGTCGGGCGGGGAGCGCCAGCGCGTGGGCCTGGCGCGTGCGCTCGTGGCGCCGGCCTCGCTCTGGCTCGTCGACGAACCCCTGTCGGCGCTGGACCCCACGCGCAGCCGCCAGGCCATGGCGACGCTGATTGGCGGCGCAGTCGAGCGCGGCGCCACGCTGGTGGCCACGCTGCACCAGGTGGACGTGGCGCTGGCGAACTTTCCGCGCATCGTGGGCCTGCGCGACGGCGAACTCGCGTTCGACCTGCCCGCGGCCGAAGTGACACCGGAGCGCCTGGCCCGGCTGTACGCTCAGCATGAACACGAACTTCTGGGCGCACCACCGGCCGAACTGCTGCCCGACGCCGCCGGTCCGCAGCCTGTCGTCATGCACTGCCGGTGACGCGCTGCCGGTGAAAGCACTTTCGATGCAGCGCTGCCCGTGAGCACGGCCCCGACTCCGCTGCGCGACCCGGCCTGGCTGTCGCGACTGTTCTGGGCCAGCACGGCCCTGGTTCTGCTGTGGCCACTGGGCGTGGCGACCGAATTCCGCCCCTGGGTGCTGCTGGAACGCGAGAACCTGAAGATCACTGCGCAGTTCATCGGCAGCTTCTTTCCGCTGACGCTGAATGGCGAATTCATGGCCATGGTGGCGCGCGAGACCTGGCGCACCGTGGCCATTGCCACGGCTGGCGTCACGCTGGCGCTGGTGCTGGCCATCCCGCTGGCGCTGCTGGCCACCCGGGTGCTGTCGGTCTCGGCACTCTCCGGCCGGATGGCGCCGCTGCCAGCAGGGCTGCGGCAAGTGGTGCGCTGGCTGCTGATCGTGCTGCGCAGCGTGCCCGAACTGGTCTGGGCGCTGGTGTTCGTCCGCGTCGTCGGCCTGGGCCCCACCGCCGGTGTGCTGGCCATCGCGTTGACTTACGGCGGCATGCTGGGCAAGGTCTACGGCGAGATTCTGGAAAGCGGCGAAACCCATGCCACCCAGACCCTGCTGCGCAATGGCAGTGGCCGGATGCAGGCCTTCTTCTTCGGTTTGCTGCCCACCAACGCGGCCGAGCTCTGCAGCTACACCGTGTACCGGTGGGAATGCGCCATCCGCTCGTCGGTGGTGCTGGGCTTCGTCGGCGCTGGTGGTTTGGGCCAGCAGCTGGACAACTCCATGAAGATGTTCAACGGCGGCGAAGTGGCGACGATGCTGCTGGTCTTCATCGCCCTGGTGGCGCTGGCCGACCGGGTCAGTGCCTGGCTGCGCAAGGCGCTGGGTTGACTGGCAGATGAACAAGCCGCAAGCCGCCAACCCGCCTTACAAGCTGCCGCCGCGCCTGTTCGACGCGCGCTGCAAGGCCTGCTGGTTCAGCGCCGGTCTGGTGGTGCTGGTGGTGGCCAGCTTCTGGAGCCTGGACCTGCAATGGGCGCAGTTCCTGTCGCTGGACGCCGCGCGCAGCATGGGGCGCTTCCTGGGCGAGTTCTTCCCGCCCGACCTGTCGCCCGAGTTCTCGTACAAGGTGATGGTGGGGGCCTGGGAAACGCTGGCGATGTCGCTGCTGGGCACGTTGCTGGCCGCAGCCGCCGGCGTGGCGCTGGCCCTGCCGGCCAGCCGGCTGCATGGCGGCGACCGCGCGCTGGCACGTTCCCCGACGCGGCTGGTCTTGAATGCGCTGCGCTCGATTCCGGAACTGGTGTGGGCCGCCTTGCTGCTGATCAGCGCCGGCCTGGGCCCGTTCGCAGGCACGCTGGCACTGGCCTTGCACACCACCGGCGTACTGGGCCGGCTGTTTGCCGAAGCCATCGAAAACGCCCCCAGTGGTCCGGGCGACGCGCTGCGGGCCCAGGGCGTGGGTCCGCTGCGCGTGTTCCTTTATGCCACCCTGCCCCAGGTGCTGCCGCAGCTGCTGAGCTACACCCTGTACCGCTGGGAGAACAACATCCGCGCCGCGGCCGTGCTGGGCGTGGTGGGTGCCGGCGGCCTGGGCCAGCTGCTGGCCTTCCACATGGGGCTGTTCCAGATGGGCAAGACGGCCACCATCCTGGGCGCGATGCTGCTGATGGTGGCCCTGGTGGACGTGCTGAGCTACAGCGCCAGGCGCTGGATGACGCGCTGAAGCACGGTGTCGGCCGCCTGGGCCAGGGTCAGGCCTTAGTCCATGCTTCGGGATTGATCGGCGTTGGCGCCACACCGCCGGTCAATGCCGCCACCAGGTTCTTCGCCGCCAGGTCGGCCATGGCCCGCCGGGTGGCCATCGTGCTGCTGGCGATGTGCGGGGTCAGCACCACGTTCGGCACGGTCAGCAGGGCCGGGTTCAAGGCCGGTTCGCCCTCGAACACATCCAGCCCGGCCGCGGCGATGCGGCCTTCGCGCAGCGCCGCGGCCAGCGCCGCATCGTCGACGATGCCGCCGCGGGCGATGTTGGTCAGCGTGGCCGTGGGCTTCATCAGCGCCAGTTCGGCCGCGCCGATGGCGTGGTGGGCGCCGGCGCTGTAGGGCAGCACCAGCACCAGGTGGTCGGCCTCGCGCAGCAGCGTCGCCTTGTCGACGTAGCGGGCGCCGATGGGCGCTTCCTGTTCGGCGGGCAGGCGGCTGCGGTTGTGATAGACCACCTTCATGCCGAAGCCCAGCGCGCCGCGCCGCGCGATCGCCTGGCCGATGCGCCCCATGCCCAGGATGCCCAGGGTGCTGCCGTGCACGTCGCTGCCGGCAAACATGTCGTAGCTCCAGCGTGTCCATTCGCCGCGGCGCAGGAAATGTTCGCTCTCGGCCATGCGGCGCGCGGTGGCCATCATCAGCGCGAAGCCGAAGTCGGCGGTGGTCTCGGTCAGCACGTCGGGCGTGTTCGTGGCCAGCACGCCGGCTGCTGTGCAGGCCGGGATGTCGAAGTTGTTGTAGCCCACGGCCATGTTGGCCACCACGCGCAGTTGCGGACAGGCGGCCAGCACTTCGGCGTCGATGCGTTCGCTGCCGGTCGTGAAGGCGCCCTGCTTGCCCTGCAGCCTGGCGATGAGTTCGGGCTTGGCGAAGATGGTGTCGGCCTGGTTCGATTCGACGTCGAAGTGCTGGCCCAGGTGCTCCAGAACTTCGGGGAAGACGGCACGGGCAACGAGGATGGCGGGTCGAGTCATGGTGAGGGTGGCTTCGGCAATCAGTCGTGGAAGGTGGTGAAACCGGCCACCGGCTCGCGCTCGGTGACCAGGGTGTTTTCAATGGCCGCGGGGTCGGCATGGCCCAGCGCCATGCCGCAGACCAGCATCTGCTCGGCCGGCAGGTTCAGTTCGGCGCCGATGAGGCGGTGGAACTGCGTGAACGAGGCTTGCGGGCAGGTGTCCAGGCCGCGTGCGCGCGCCGCGACCATCACGTTCTGCAGGAACATGCCGTAGTCCAGCCAGCTGCCCTGCTGCAGCACGCGGTGGATGGTGAAGATCAGCCCCACAGGGGCGTCGAAGAAAGCGTAGTTGCGGGCATGCTGTTCGTGCATGCGCTGCTTGTCGGTCTTGGCGATGCCCAGCAGCGAGTACAGGTCCCAGCCGACCTTGCGCCGGCGCTCGACGAAGGGGCTCTGCCATTGCGTGGGGTAGTAGGCGTACTCCTCGGTGTGCGTGGCGCGCACGGCCGGGTCGTCGTAGGCGGCACGCAGCGCGCCCTTCAATCGCGCGAGACTGGCGCCCGTCAGCACATGCACCTGCCAGGGCTGGGTGTTGGTGCCGGAAGGTGCGCGCGCGGCCACCTGGAGGATGGCCTCGACGGTGCTGCGTTCCACCGGGGTGGGCAGGAAGGCGCGTATTGAACGGCGGCTGCCGATGGCGGCGTCGACCACGGCTGCAGAGTCTGGAACGGGTGTGCTCATGGGCTTGTGTTCAGGCGATGGGGCTCAGGTCCTGCAGGGCTCGCAGCAGCGCATCTGGCAGCGCCACAGGCCGGCGCGTGCTTCGGTCCACATAAACGTGCACGAGGTGGCCAGCAGCCGCGGTGGTGTCGGCGCCGTCGGCAAACAGGCCGACCTCGTAGCGCACGCTGCTGCGTCCCTGGTGGGCCACGCGCAGACCGGCTTCGACACGCTGCGGAAAAGCCAGCGGCGCGAAGTAGTGGCACTGGTTCTCGACCACCAGGCCGATCACCGCCCCTTCGTGGATGTCCAGCGCACCGGCGTGGATCAGGGTGCGGTTCACCGCCGTGTCGAAGTAGCTGTAGTAGACGACGTTGTTGACGTGGCCATAGACGTCGTTGTCCATCCAGCGGGTGTCGATGCTGGTGAAGTGGCGGTAATGCGAACGGTGTCGAGGGCTGGCGCGCGCAGTCATGCGGGCGATTCTGCCGTGGGGCGTGGCCCGGCCTCGTGGCCAGCGTGTCCAGGCCTTCCCCGCGATGCCTGCCAGGCCTGCCAGGACGCCAGGGCCTCGGCCAAAGTCTGCCGTTGCACCGCCACCGTGGTGACCAGGTCGCGGCCATAACCGCCGGCCATGGACAGCGCCACCGGAACGCCGCGTTCGCGCAACGCCCGCAGCACGCGCCGGTCACGTTCGGCCAGGCCCGCGCTGCTGATCTTCAGCCGGCCCAGGCGGTCGTTTTCATGGGGATCGGCGCCGGCCAGGTAGAAGGCCAGCGCGGGCGGTGCCGCAGCCTGGCGCGACCAGGCTTCGGTCATGGCCGCGTCCAGTGCATCCAGGTAGGGCGTGTCGGTGCAGCCGTCGGGCAGCTCCACGTCGAGGTCGCTGGCTTCCTTTCGAAACGGGAAGTTCTTCGCGCCGTGCAGCGACAAGGTGAACACCGTGGGGTCGTCGCGAAAGATGGCCGCGGTGCCGTTGCCCTGGTGCACGTCCAGGTCGACGACGAAGACGCGCAGCAGTTGACGGTGGTGGCGGTGCCACTCGGCCTGCATCAGGCGCGCGGCGACCGCCACGTCGTTGAAGACACAGTAGCCCGAGCCCTTGTGCGCGTAGGCGTGGTGGGTGCCGCCGGCCAGGTTCGCCGCCACGCCCTCGCCGCCCAGCAAGGCCGTGCGTGCCGCCTGGATGGTGGCACCCACCGAACGGCGCGAGCGTTCCACCATGCGCGGCGACCATGGGAAACCGATCTCGCGCTGCTGCGCCGCGCTGGTGGTGCCCTCCAGCACCGCGCTGATCCAGGCCGGGTCGTGGGCCAGCGCCAGCTCGCCGTCGCTGGCCGGTGCTGCTTCGCTCACCCTCACGCCCGGCAGCGTGTTTTCCACGGCCTCGCGCAGCAGGCGGTACTTGCCTTTTGGAAAGCTGTGGCCCGGGGGCAGGGGCAGGACGAACTGATCGGAATGAAAGGCAAGCACGGGCTGATTCTAGGAAGGCAAGCCTACTTTGCTGCGCCGCAGCAAAAAGTGCTTGCAATGCTCGGGCAAGCCCCTATACTTCATTTCATGTTGCAGCGCAGCAAAGAGCTTTTCCCAGATCAGTCGCGCCGCATCAGGTTTTCTCAACACCTGCTTTCAGGAGACTTTTCATGAACTTCACCGCTGAACAATTCGTTGCCGCCCACAAGGCCAACATGGACACCCTTTTCGGCCTGACCAACAAGGCCTTCGAGAGCGTCGAAAAGCTCGTCGAGCTGAACATGCAGGTGGCCAAGACCACGCTGACCGAAGCCGCCGAAACCACCCACGCCGCCATGTCCGTCAAGGACGTGCAGGAGCTGATGGCCCTGCAGGCCAGCCTGCTGCAGCCCAGCGCCGAGAAGGCCGCCGCCTACAGCCGCCACGTGTACGACATCGTGTCGGGTGCCGGCGCCGAGATCACCAAGACCGCCGAAGCCACGATGGCCGACGGCCAGAAGAAGGTGCTGGCCATGGTGGACAACGCCGTCAAGAACGCACCGGCCGGCAGCGAGAACGCCGTGGCCCTGGTGAAGTCGGCTGTCGCGGCTGCCAACAACGCCTTCGAAAGCGTGCAGAAGGCCAGCAAGCAGGCCGCAGAAGTGGCCGAAGCCAACTTCACGGCCATGACCAACACCGCCGTCAAGGCCACGCAGCAAGCGGCCAAGACCAGCAAGCGCGCTGCCTGAACACAGAAGCTCGCTGTCATCTGAAGAGCCCCCGGCGCCGCAAGGCGCACGGGGGTTTTTTCATGGGCTTGGCGCCTGGCGGCTCATGGCGCCGATGCGCGCACGCAAGGCCGGCAGCTGCTGCTTCGCCGCTTCACGCCCCGCCAGGATGGCCCTGACCCGGGACGTGAAGTCGGCCCCAGACATCCCGTCCAGCGCCGGGCGCAGAACCACGTCGGCTTCGCGCAGTTCAACGCGACTGATGCTGCGGCCCATGATGGCGAAGGTCTGAAGAAGCATCTTCATCGCGTCGCCGGTGGCGTTGCCCTCTGGCACCACGCCAATGTCCACGGCCAGAACCAGTTCGGCCCCCATCTGGCGCGCAAAGCGCACTGGCACGGGCGACACCAGCCCGCCGTCGACATATTCACGCGTGCCGATGCGCACTGGCTGGAACACCGCCGGCACCGCGCTCGACGCGCGCACCGCCTGGCCGGTGTCACCGCGCTGGAAGAGCACGGCCTCGCCCGTGTCCAGGTCGGTGGCGACGATGCCCAGGGGCAGCGCCATGCGCTCGATCGGCCGGCTGCCGGTGTTGTCGCGCACCCAGCGGGCCAGCGCTTCGCCGCGGATCAGGCCGCGGCCGGGAAAGGCCCAATCGGTGATGGCGCCTTCGTCCATGCCCTGCGCCAGCGCGCCCATCTCGGCCCCGCTCTTGCCCGATGCATAAAGCGCCGCCACCAGGCTGCCGGCCGAGGTGCCGACCACCAGGTCGGGCCGGATGCCGTTTTCTTCCAGCACCTGGATCACGCCAATGTGGGCGAAGCCGCGCGCCGCGCCACCGCCCAGCGCCAGGCCGATGCGCGGCGGCCGCTGCGGCGTTGGCGCAGGCTGAGCCACGGCCGGTGCCGGCTGCGACGCGACCACGGGCGGCGGCTCGGCCGGCGGGGGCACGGCCGGTGCTGTCTGGCGCGGCGCTGTCTGGCAGGCCGTCAGCGCCACCGTCATCAACAGCGCCAGCAGCCGCCACGTCATAGAACCTATGCGCATAAGCAAAAAACGAATAAGTCGTTCCATGGAATATCAGGGTTCTCTAGAGTTCCGGGCTTCTGGCGTTCCGCGCCTGTACCGCCCGCACCGCGCTGCCCATGTACCGTTACAACGATTTTGACCGTCAGTTCCTGCGCCAAAGGGCCGGGCAGTTCCGCGACCAGCTGCGCCGCCACCTGGCCGGCGACTTGCCGGACGAGCACTTCCGGCCTTTGCGCCTGCAGAACGGCTGGTACGTGCAGCGCCACGCGCCGATGCTGCGGGTGGCCGTTCCCTATGGCGAACTGTCGGCGGCGCAACTGCGCGTGCTGGCGCAGATCGCCCGCGAATACGACCTCCAGGACGCCGGCCAGCCAAGCCAGCGCGGCGGCTTCGGCCATTTCACGACGCGCCAGAACATCCAGTTCAACTGGATCCCGCTGCCGCGGGCAGCCGACGTGATGGACCTGCTGGCCAGCGTCGACATGCACGGCATCCAGACCAGCGGCAACTGCATCCGCAACATCACCAGCGACGCGCTGGCCGGCATCGCCCCCGACGAGCAGGTCGACCCGCGCCCTTATTGCGAGATCCTGCGCCAATGGAGCACGCTGCATCCTGAATTCGCCTTCCTGCCGCGCAAGTTCAAGCTGGCCGTGACGGGCGCCGCCGAAGACCGCGCCGCGACCGACTGGCACGACATCGGCCTGAAGCTGCACCGCAACGCCGCCGGGGAAGTGGGTTTCCGCGTCGCCGTGGGTGGGGGCATGGGCCGCACGCCGGTCATCGCCACGGCCATCAACGACTTCGTGCCCTGGCAGCAGATCCTCGTCTTCATCGAGGCCATCGTGCGCGTCTACAACCTGTATGGCCGCCGCGACAACATGTACAAGGCGCGCATCAAGATCCTGGTGAAAGCCGAGGGCCAGCGCTTCGTCGACGCGGTGAACAGCGAGTTCGCAGCCCTGTGCGCCGACGCAGGCACGCAGTTCATCGCCCAGGCCGAGTTCGACCGCGTGGCGGCCGGCTTCGAGCTGCCCGCGCTGCGCATGAGCAGCGCCCTGGGCAGCCCGGCGGGCGATGTTCCGGCCGCCTACACGCGCTGGCTGCAGCGCAACGTGCACGCCCACCGGCTGCCGGGCTACCGGGCGGTGACGCTGTCTCTCAAGCGCGCCGGCCTGCCGCCTGGCGACGTCACCGCAGAACAGCTGGAAGGCGCCGCCGCGCTGGCCGAGCGCTACAGCCTGAACGAAGCCCGAGTCACCCATGACCAGAACCTGTTGCTGCCCTGGGTGGCCGAATCCGACCTGCACGGCCTGTGGCTGGCCGCGCGCGAGGGCGGTTTCGCCACGCCCAACATCGGCCTGCTCACCGACATGATCGCCTGCCCCGGCGGCGACCTGTGCGCCCTGGCCAATGCCCGCTCGATTCCGGTGGCCGCGGCCATCACCGAACGCTTCGCCGACCTGGACGAACAGCACGACATCGGTGACATCGACCTGCACATCAGCGGCTGCATCAACAGCTGCGGCCACCATCACAGCGGCCACATCGGCATCCTGGGCGTCGACAAGGACGGCAGCGAGTGGTACCAGGTGACGCTGGCCGGCAGCGACGGCAGCCTGCTTTCCGGCGCGCCGCTGGCGGGCAAGGTGATCGGCCCGTCGTTTGCCGCCGACGAGGTGCCCGATGTCATCGAAGCCCTGATCGACACCTACCGCGAGGCGCGCAGCCCGGGCGAGCGCTTCATCGACACCGCCCGCCGCCTGGGCCTGCCGCCTTTCCGCGCGGCCGCCAATGCCGTGCGCCGCAGCACGGCCCAGCCCTTGGAGACTGCCGCATGAAGTTCATCGCAACCGGGGAAGCGCTGGCCGACGGCAGTGCCGAGTGGCCGAACACCGACGACGTGCTGGCCCACGGCATGGCCGTGCACGCCTTGCCGGCCATCGCCCTGAGCTTTCCGAAGTGGACCGATGGCCGCGCCTATTCGCAGGCCGTGCTGCTGCGCCAGCGCCTGCGCTACCGCGGCGACATCGTCGCCACGGGCGAAGTGCTCAGCGACATGATGCCGCTGCTGCGCCGCTGCGGCTTCACGGCCGTGCGTCTGGCTGCCGGCCAGAAACTCGAGGACGCCCAGCGTGCGCTGGGCTGGTTCGACGGCTCGGTGCAGGGTCAGCCGCCTTTGCAGCAGGCCCTGCAGCAGGCTGCGCCGCTGCGCCCGCTTCACTACCAGCCCGCACCCGGCGATGCACCGCTGGCCCGGTCCTGAACCGATGCGATCCCTGAACCAGGCCGTCCTGGTCAACGCCCGAAGCCTGCCCGGCTTCGATGACCGCTTCGCCCACGCCTTGTCCGTGCTGCGCGATGCGGCCGAACGGCACGCCGGCGCCATCGTGCAGGCCACCAGCCTGGGGGCCGAAGACATGGTCATCACCGACCTCATCGCCCGCCACGACCTGGCCATTCCGCTGGCCACGCTGGACACCGGCATGCTGCACGCCGAAACCCTGGCGCTGCTGCCACGCATCAGGCAGCGTTACGGCCTGGCCGTCGAAGGCTTCGGCCCGCCGGCCGAAGCCGTGCTGCAGTTCGTCGCCCAGCGCGGCGACCGCGTGATGTATGGCAGCCTGGAAGGCCGCAAGGCCTGCTGCGCGCTGCGCAAGCTGGAACCGCTGTCGCGCCTGCTCGGCGGACCGGCGCCGAAAACCGCCTGGGTCACCGGCCTGCGCCGCGACCAGAGCGGCGGCCGCGGCACGGTGGACTTCGTCGAGGCCGACGGCCCCGGCCGCAGCAAGTTCAACCCGCTGGCCAACTGGGCCTGGGGCGATGTCTGGCGCTACATCGAGCGCTTCGACGTGCCCTACAACCCGCTGCACGACGCCTTCTTCCCCAGCATCGGTTGCGCGCCCTGCACGCGCGCCGTGGCCCAGGGCGAAGACTTCCGCGCCGGCCGCTGGTGGTGGGAAGAGGACAGCGCAAAAGAATGCGGCCTGCATGGGCCGGCCGCCACAGCCACGGAGAGCAGCCGATGAACCAGCCCCTGGACGCGAGCCGCCTGCTGCCTGAGGTCGATCATCACCACCTGGACGGCCTGGAAGAAGAAGCCATCTTCATCCTGCGCGAGGTGGCGGCCAGCTTCGAGCGGCCTGCGCTGCTGTTTTCCGGCGGGAAGGACAGCTGCGTCGTCCTGCGCCTGGCCGAAAAGGCCTTCAAGCAGCGCGTGGCCGGCAACCGATTCCAGGGCCGGCTGCCTTTCCCGCTGCTGCACGTGGACACCGGACACAACTTCCCCGAAGTCATCGCTTTTCGCGACCAGCGCATCGCCGAGACGGGCGAGCAACTCCTGGTCGGGCATGTCGAGGACTCGATCCGCCGCGGCACCGTGCGCCTGGGCAGCGCGCTGGAATCGCGCAACCCGCACCAGACCGTGGCGCTGCTCGAAGCCATCGAGGAACACCGCTTCGATGCGCTCATCGGCGGCGCCCGGCGCGACGAGGAGAAGGCCCGCGCCAAGGAACGCATCTTCAGCCACCGCGACGGCTTCGGCCAATGGCAGCCGAAGGAACAGCGGCCCGAGCTGTGGACGTTGTTCAACACCCGGCTGCGCCCTGGCGAGCACTTTCGCGTGTTCCCCATCAGCAACTGGACCGAGCTGGACGTGTGGACCTACATCGCCCGCGAAAGCATTCCCCTGCCCGGCCTGTACTACAGCCACGACCGTCAGGTCATTCGCCGCAAGGGCCTGCTGGTGCCGCTGACCGAGGTGACCCCGGCCCTGCCGGGCGAAACGGTGGAAGTGGCGCAAGTGCGTTTTCGCACCGTCGGAGACATGACCTGCACCTGCCCGGTGGCCAGTCTGGCGGCCAACGCCACCGAAGTGGTGGCCGAGACCTTGACCGTGACGGTGAGCGAACGCGGCGCCACGCGCCTGGACGACCGCAGTTCCGAAGCCGCGATGGAGCGGCGCAAGAAAGAGGGCTACTTCTGATGTCCACCCAGGCCCTGCGCTTCCTCACGGCCGGCAGCGTCGACGACGGCAAGAGCACACTCATCGGCAGGCTGCTTTACGACAGCCGGGCACTGCTGGCCGACCAGATCGGCAACCTGCAGGCGCGTGCCGGCAGTGCCGCCAGCCGCGCTGCCGGCGGCCCCGACTTCGACCTGTCGCTGCTGACCGACGGCCTCGAAGCCGAACGCGAGCAAGGCATCACCATCGACGTGGCCTACCGCTACTTCGCCACGCCGCGGCGCAAGTTCATCATTGCCGACGCACCCGGCCACGAGCAGTACACCCGCAACATGGTCACCGCCGCTGCCGGCAGCGACGCGGTGGTCGTGCTGGTCGACATCACCAAGCTCGACCTCCAGCCCGGCAACCCAACCGTGTCGCTGCTGGCACAGACACGCCGGCATGCCTTGCTGGCCCACCTGCTGCGTGTGCCCGGCATCGTGTTTGCCGTGAACAAGATCGACGCCGTGGCCGACCCGGGCCGGGCCTTCGCCGCCGTGCAGGCCAGCCTGCAGGCCTTCGCCCGCGACGCCGGCATCGACGTGGCGGCGATCGTGCCGGTGTCGGCGCTGCGGGGCGACAACGTCGTCGAACCGCTGCGCACCCCCTGGTACCAGGGCCCCAGCCTGCTGCAGGTTCTGCACGCCCTGCCCGGCCTAACCGAGGCCGACGCCTCGGCGGCCTCTGCCGGCCATGGACAGGCCCTGCGCCTGCCGGTGCAGTACGTGACGCGGGCTCAGCAGCGCAGCACGCCCGGCGTGGGCGAGCAGCCGCGCAGCTTCTGGGGCCGTGTGGCCGAAGGCAGCGTGGCCGTGGGCGACGCGCTGAAGGTCTTTCCCAGCGGTGAGCTGGCCAAGGTGACGGCGCTGCAGGACGCGAACGGCCCGGCCACGCGCGTGGCGGCGGGCAGGTCGGCCGGTGTCGTGCTGGACCGCCAGCTCGACATCTCGCGCGGCGATTGGCTGGCCGCAGCCGGCACGCTGCAGCCCAGCCGCCGCTTCACCGCCAAGCTGGCCTGGCTGGACACCGAACCGGCCACGCCAGGCCGCAAGTACCTGCTGCGCCACGGCCATCGCTGGGTGCAGGCGCGGCTGGCCGACATCCAGCACCGGCTGGACATTCACAGCCTGCAGCCCACCGAGGCCCGGACTCTGGACGTCAACGAGATTGCCGAAGTCACTTTCGAGCTGCAGCAGCCGCTGCCGCTGGCGCCCTTTTCGCAGCATCGCGAAGCGGGCGCCCTGATCGTCGTCGACCCGACCAGCCACCGCACCAGCGGCGCGGTGCTGGTGCTGGCAGCGCAGGGCGAGGCCGCCTGATGGCCGCGCGCCTGCCAGGCCAGGTGATCTTCATCGGGGCCGGCCCTGGAGCGGCGGACCTGATCACGCTGCGCGGCGCCGAGCGGCTGCGCCTGGCCGACGTCGTTCTGTTCGACGCCCTGACCGACCCCGCCCTGCGCCTGCTGGCGCCACAGGCACTGTGGGTGGACGTGGGCAAGCGCGGCTTCTGCAAGGCCACCGGCCAGGCCACCATCGACGCCCTGCTGGTGCGCTATGCCTACAGCCACGACCGCGTGGTGCGGCTCAAAGGCGGCGACCCCAGCGTCTTCGGCAGGCTCGAAGAAGAACTGCAGGCGCTGGCGCGCGCCGGCATCGCCTGCGAAGTGGTGCCGGGCGTGACCGCCGCGCTGGCCGCGGCGGCCGACACGCAGCGCCCGCTCACACGCCGCGGCAGCGGTCGCAGCGTCAGCCTGAGCACGGCCATGACCCAGGAAGGCCAGCTCCAGGTGGGTCGCCATGCCGACACGGAAGTGTTCTACATGGCTGGCCGGCAACTGGGCGCGCTGGCCAGGCGCCTGCAGGCTGCGGGCTGGCCGGCCGACACCGCCACCAGCGTCGTTTCTCGCGCCGGCTGGCCCGACAGCCTGTCCAGCCAGCACCCGCTGGCCGAACTGGGCCAGGCGGCGCTGCTGCATGCCGGCCGCCCGACGGTGGTGACCGTGGGTGCGGGTGCGCAGGTCTGCGATGTGGCACCGACGCCTCAGTTGCCGGCCACCAGGGCGGCTGGGCAGGCCCGCCTGGCGAGTCGGCCAATGTCGGCAGCCTAAAATCAGGGTTTTCAGTCGACGGCCAGCCCGGCCCGCCGTCGCCTGCAGGGCACATTGTCGTGCTGTCCAACTACCGAGCCGCCTTTCCATGACCCACGTCGTCCTCGAATCCTGCATCAAGTGCAAGTACACCGATTGCGTTGACGTCTGCCCCGTCGACTGCTTCCGCGAGGGCCCGAACATGCTGGTCATCGACCCCGACGAATGCATCGACTGCGCGGTGTGCATCCCCGAATGCCCCGTGAACGCCATCCTCCCCGAGGAAGACGTGCCGACCGAGCAGCTTCAGTTCATCAAGATCAACGCCGACCTGTCGCGCAAGTGGCCCAGCATCACCAAGCGCAAGGCGCCCCTGGCTGAAGCCGACGAGTGGAAAGACCGCAAGGACAAGCTGGACCAGTTGATCCGCTAGAAACGGGACGCCGCCCCGCGCCTTCGCCTGGGGCCTTCGCGGCGAGGTCGCGCCAGGAGCCGGAGATGCCGGGCCTGACCCCAATCGATTCCCCTGCCTGCCACTGCCATGTCCACCGAACCGATACAGACCGACGCCGTCATCATCGGGGCCGGCCCCGTGGGCCTGTTCCAGGTCTTCGAACTGGGCCTGCTCGAGATCAAGGCCCACATCATCGACAGCTTGGCCTACCCCGGTGGCCAGTGCATCGAGCTCTACCCTGACAAGCCCATCTATGACATCCCGGCCGTGCCGGTGTGCACGGGCAAGGAACTGACCGACAGCCTGCTCAAGCAGATCGAACCCTTCGGCGCCACGTTCCACCTGGGCCAGGAGGTGATGAAGGTCGAGAAGCAGGAAGACGGCCGCTTCTTCGTCGAGACCAGCAAGGGCACGCGGTTCCTGGCGAAGGCCATCTTCATTGCCGGCGGCGTGGGTTCCTTCCAGCCGCGCACGCTCAAGGTCGACGGCCTGGAGAAGTTCGACGAAACACAGTTGTTCTACCGCGTGAAGAGCCCGGCGCAGTTCGCGGGCAAGAACCTGGTCATCATCGGCGGTGGTGACTCGGCCCTGGACTGGGCACTGAACTTCGCGCAGGAAGGCCCGCACAAGGCCGAGAGCGTCATCCTCATCCACCGCCGCGACGGCTTTCGCGCCGCACCGGCCAACGTGGCCAAGATGAGGCAGATGTGCGAAGCCTACGAGATGCAGTTCATCGTGGGGCAGGTCACGGGCTTCGAAGAGAAGAACGAGCGCCTGAGCCAGCTGAAGGTGACCGGTGCCGATGGCGTGACGCGCCTGGTGCCGCTGGACATGCTGCTGGTCTTCTTCGGCCTGAGCCCCAAGCTGGGGCCGATAGCCGAATGGGGCCTGGGCATCGACCGCAAGCAGATCACCGTGGACACCGAGAAATTCCAGACCACCGTGCCCGGCATCTTTGCGGTGGGCGACATCAACACCTATCCAGGCAAGAAGAAACTCATCCTGTCGGGGTTCCACGAAGCCGCGCTGGCCGCCTTCGGCGCAGCGCCCATCGTGTTCCCCGACAAGCGCATCCTGCTGCAGTACACGACCACCAGCCCGAAGCTGCACAAGGTGCTGGGCGTGGAGTCGCCGGTCTTCGACTGACCCGTTCTTCGTTTACGCCGCATAATGCGGCTGCGCGGCGACCTGGTCGTCGCGCACACGCTAGGGGTGTTGGCCCGGCTGCAAAGCCGAAGCCGACTGAGAAAGTCCCTTTGAACCTGATTGAGGTAATCCTCGCGCAGGGAAGCAGTCTTCAGCCCGTGGCCCGGTGACGCCCAGTCATCGCCAGCCTTGTGTCTTTGACGTGCATTCCTGCCATCAAAGCACAAGGCACACGATGGCAATTCATTCTTTCCGCTCTCTCCGCACTTCCCGTCATACCCGTCCGCGACCCAGCGCCCTGGCCTTGGCCTTGGGGCTTTGCCTGGCCTGCGGCTCGTCCTGGGCCCAGACGTCGAGCACCGTCACCATCACCGGCCGAAGTGCCGCCACGCCGGCCATGGCCGGCTTCGGTGACGTGCCCCTGGCCAGGTCGCCGCTGCAGGCCAGCAGCTTCAGCACGCAGTTGCTGGCCGACCAGGGCATCGCCACGCTGGGCGCGCTGACGCGCCTGGATGCGAGCGTGGGCGACGCCTACAACGCCGAGGGCTACATCGCCAACCTGTCATCGCGCGGCTATGCGCTGGACAACCGCTTCAATTACCGCCGCGACGGCCTGCCCATCAACGCCGAGACCGCCATCGGCCTGGCCAACAAGGACCGCATCGAACTGCTCAAGGGTACCAGCGGCATCCAGGCTGGCACCAGCGCGCCTGGCGGCCTAGTCAACCTGGTGGTCAAGCGCCCGGCCGGCCAGCTGCGCAACGCCCAGCTGGAATGGCGCGAGAAGGGTTCGGTGCTCGGTGCGGTGGACCTGGGCCAGAGCTTCGGCGCCGACGGTTTGATCGGCGTGCGCCTGAACCTGTCGGCAGAACGCCTGGACCCGGTCTACCGCGACACCCGTGGCCAGCGCAGCCTGGCGGCGCTGGCCGTGGACTGGCAGCTCAGCCCCGACAGCCTGCTGCAGTTCGAGGCCGAGACCAGCCGCCAGCGCCAGCCCAGCCTGGCCGGCTACAGCCTGCTCGGTGATCGCGTGCCCAGCTTCAATGAAGTCGACGTGCGACGCAACCTGAATGCCCAGCCCTGGGCGCTGCCGGTGGAACTGCAGGGCGACACCGCATCGCTGCGCTGGCAGCAGCAACTGCCGGCGCTGGGAGAAGGCTGGCGCATCACCGCCCAGGCCATGACGCAGCGGCTGAAGAACGACGACCGCACCGCGTTCCCGTACGGCGTGTACGACGCGAACTACGAGTGCAGCGCCTACTGCGACCGCTTCGCCCCCGACGGCAGCTTCACCTACTGGGAATACATCAGCGAGAACGAACGCCGCAGCAGCAGTGCGCTGGCGTTGACACTGGCCGGCCGACTGCGCACCGGCGCGGTGGACCATGCCTTCGAGACCGGCATTCTGCAGACGCGCTACCTGGCCCGGCTGCAGGACCAGGTGTTCGACATCGCCGGGCCGGGCAGGATCGACGGCAGCGTGCAGTCCCCGCCCAGCAGCCGCTTCCTCGACGCCAACACCGATCGCGACGAACAGAGCACCGAGCTCTTCCTGCGCGACGCGATGCGCATCGGCAGCACCTGGCAGCTGTGGGCCGGCCTGCGCCATATCCGCATGGACCGCAGCAGCGTGCGCACCAGTGCCGACAGCAGCGGCAGCCTGCGTGCCACCGACTACGACCGCACCGAAACCACGCCCTGGCTGGCGGCTTCGGCCCAGCTCACGCCCAAGACCCTGGTCTACGCCAGCTGGGGCCAGGGCCTGGAAACCGACGTTGCACCGAACCGGCCGCGCTACCGCAATGCCGGTGCCTCGCTCGCGCTGGACAGCAGCCAGATCGAGATTGGCCTGAAGCACGGCACCGACCAGGTCGAAGCCGCGCTGACGCTGTTCGACATCGACCGCGGCGTGGCCGCCGACATCGGCGCCTGCAGCGCCGTCGACAGCTGCGAGCGCCGGGTCGACGGCAGCGCCCGCCACCGGGGCGTCGAAGCCGCCTGGGCGCGGAGCTTCGCGGCCTGGACGCTGCAGGGCAGCGCCATGCTGCTGAAGGCCGAACGTCAGGGCTCGCAGACCAGCGCCATCAACGGCCAGCGCCCGGTGAACGTGCCCCAGGCCACGCTGCGCCTGGGCACCGAGTACCGCCCGCCCGGCCTGCCCGGTCTGGCGCTGCAAGCCAGCCTGGCGGCCGAGGGCGACCGCGTGGTTCTGCCCTACGACAGCAGCCTGCGCATTGGCGGCTGGAGCCGGCTCGACCTGGGCCTGCGCTGGCGCCAGCAGGCCGGGCCCACCAGCCTGACGTGGCGCGTGGCCCTGGACAACGTGACCGATCGGCGCGCCTGGAAGGAAACCCCCTACCAGTTCGGCCATGCCTACCTGTACCCGCTGGCGCCGCGCACGCTCAGGGCATCGGTGCAGGCAGGTTTCTGAAGCAGCCTTCGCCCGACCCGCACCCGCACCCGCGCCCGCGTGCAAAAGCCGCGCGGGCGCGGGCGGCGAACCCACCCGAGCCGGGTCAGGTATTTCCGAACGCGGCTGGTGCGCGCACGCCGCGCCCCACACCGGAGGTGCTGGCCACCGGAAAGCATCGGGTCGCTTCGTTCACTGCAGACCAGGCCTGGGTACCGTCGACAAAGACCTTGAGCTCGCCCGTTCTGAAGGCCAGCCAGTGTTCGTCGGCTGTCAGCGGCTCGGTGGCGATCAGGGCCATGCGGTCGTCGCGATGGTTGAGCGCGCCCAGGTCCAGGCTCAGGTCGTAGTCCACCAGTCGCGCGGTGGGAAACGGGTGCTGGCGCTGCAGGGCATGGAGCTGGCTGGAGCAATGCGCAAACAGCGCCTGGCCGTTGGACAGCAGGAAGTTGAAGTTGCCGTGGGCGGCGATGCCGGCGCTGATCTCGGCAACCGCCGGGGCCAGTTCCAGCCAGTCGGGCGCGTGCCTGCGGCCACTGAACCGCGCCCGCAGCGACTGCATCATGAAACAGAAGGCGCGCTCGCTGTCGGTGCTGCCCACGGGCAGGTAACTGCCGTCCAGCGCGGGCTGAAACTGTTGCAGGTCGCCGTTGGTCGCAAAGAACCAGGTCTGACCCAGCCACTCGCGCTGGAACGGATGGCAGTTGGCCAGGCTGACATCGCCCTGAGTGGCCTTGCGGATGTGGGCGATGACGATGCGCGATTTGAAGGGGTAGCGGCGCAGGAAATCGGCCAGGGCAGAGTCGCTGGCAGGCTGGTCGTCGTGGAACACCCGTGAACCCTGGCCCTCGTAGAAGGCGACGCCCCAGCCGTCCTTATGGTCGGCGGTGCGGCCGCCACGCTCGGCAAAGCCCGTGAACGAGAAGCCGATGGTGGCGGCCGTGTTGCAGTTCATGCCCAGCAGTTGGCACATGCGGTGGCCTGCGCTCGGGTTCGGGCTTCAGCCCAGGCAGAAGTCGACGGCCGCCAGGGCGTGCAGTTCGGTCGTATCGAAGCTGGGCAGCGGACAGTCGGCCGGACGCAGCAGCAAGGGCAGTTCGGTGCAACCGAGCACGACACCCTGCGCCCCGCGCGCCTGCAGGCTCGCCAGGACATTCACGAGGGCGGCACGCGAGTCGTCCCTGAAGCTGCCGCGGCACAGTTCCTCGAAGATGATGTTGTGGACGAGCGTACGTTCCGGGGGACTGGGAATCACACAGCGAATGCCGCGCGCGGCCAGCCTGTCCACATAGAACGACTGCTCCATCGTGAAGCGCGTGCCCATCAGGCCGACCTCGCTCAGGCCAGCACGCTCGATCGCGTCGGCCGTGACGTCGGCGATGTGCAGCAGCGGAATCCCGATGGCCGATTGCACCTCGGGTGCCACGCGGTGCATGGTGTTGGTGCCGATGAGCACGCAGTCGGCGCCGCCCTGTTCCAAGCGCGTGGCGGCCTGGCTGAGGACACCTGCCATGCCGGCCCAGTCGCCGGCCGTCTGCTTGTCGGCAATGGCCTGGAAGTCCAGGCTCACCAGGTTCAGCGGCGCGCTGTGCAGCCCCCCCAGGCGGCGCCCGACTTCGCGGTTGATGGTCTGGTAGTACAGCACGGTGGATTCCCAACTCATGCCGCCGATCAAGCCGATGGTCTTCAAGTACTTCTCCTGCGGCGTGACGGGCCGACCAGGGCGATTCTTGGCGATCGAGCTGAAAATGCGCTTGCATTTCAGTGCGCATCTACGCTGGATAATGGAAAAAACTTCTACGAATCTGCGATGACGAGGAAACTGGATGCGATCGACCGCAAGCTGCTCGAACTGCTGCAGCAGGACGCCGAATTGCCCCTGGTCGACTTGGCCGAGGCGGTCCATCTGTCGTCGACACCCTGCTGGCGCCGTGTCCAGCGGCTCAAGGACAGCGGCGTGATCAGCCGGCAGGTGGCGCTGGTGGACCCGCGCAAGGTGAACCTGGGGGTCACCGTGTTCGTCTCGGTGAAGACCAATCGCCACGACACCGCCTGGTTCGAATCCTTCCGCGATGCCGTGCGCAGCATCCCCGAGGTCGTCGAGTTTTATCGGATGAGCGGTGACGTCGACTACCTGCTGCGCGTCGTCGTGCCCGACATCGCCGGCTACGATTCGGTCTATCAACGGCTGATCCGGACCGTGAGCCTGTCCGACGTCAGTTCCAGCTTCGCGATGGAAGAACTGAAGTTCACCACCGCCCTGCCCCTGAACTACGCCAGCTGACGCAGCGGCTGCACCGCGATCGGGAACCCCCGCACGGTGCCACGGATCCTGCCGTCAGGCTGGCCAGCTGCAACCACCTGAGACGAAGCGCAGACCCAGCTTGGCCAGCATCGGGCCGGTGATGTTGGGCAGGGTCTCGCCGCCCGGCCCAGGGCCGGTGCCGATGCCAGAACCCATCAGCCACGCGCGGCACGTCCGCGTTCAGCCAGCCCTCGACGACGACGAGCGACTCTGACTGTTGGGTTTCACCTGAACCGACGAGGGTCACAAAGAAGTGCGTTATGGGGCCCTCCGTCGGTTGCTTCAGCGCGCAACGGCCAGCCGCGCACGCAGGTCGGTCTGGGCCAGCAGTTCGTCGTGCCAGACCCGGTAGCCCGCATCGCTGGGGTGCAGGCCGTCGCTGGCGTTGAGTTCGGGGCGCTGGACAAACGGGTCCTGCTCGGGCGGGCGCGCCATGTCGATCACGGTCACGCCGTGTCGTGCCGCTGCAGTGCGCACGATGGCGTGCAGCTCTGCTGCCCGGCCATTCATCAGCATCGACACCGGCGCCAGGAAGAACGGTGCGTGGCCCACGTTTCCCGGCGCCTGCACCAGCAACTGCCCGCCCGGGGCCAGGCGCGCCCGTGCCTCGGCGAAACTGCGGTCGATGGCCTGCGCCAGCGCCGCGCTGTCAGTGCCGCGGATGACGTCGTTGCCGCCGGCACTGATCAGGATCAGATCCCAACCTGCGGAAGGCTGCACCGCGCCGGACAACTGCGAAGGAAGCTCGACGAAGCGCGCGCCATCACGCGACCGGTTTTCGATGGCCAGACGCGGGTACGAAGTACCCAGCAAGCCAGCCACGCTGAAGGCGGGTGCGCTGGCACCTGTGCCGACACCGGTGCTGTCGCCCAGCACCAGCAGGTGCAATGCCGGCGCGGCGGGCTGTTGCTGGAAGGGTTCACTGGCCCGCGCCAGCGAGCGAGCCTCGCCCAGACGCCATACGGTGCAGCCGGTCACCAGCAGCAGCGTGGCGGCCACCGTCATGAGCAGCCACCAGGAGAATCGTCGTTTCTTGCTCATACCAAGACTCTCGTCCCAACTTGAATTCCCTGGCGTCGGTGCGGGCGCCGGCCCGGTGTCGGAAAGCACCGACGTCGCCTGCCGTTGCTCGCCTACAGACGCGGTGCAAAGGGCGAATCATCGTCAAAGACCGCTCTACCCGCCAGAAAGACGCCCCCATGCCGATCATCGAACACAGCGACCTGCCCACCCCTGCCGGTCAGGCGCAGGACCCCGCAGAGGAAAACGACAATCCCGCCCGTGCCACCTCCTTCGGCACCTTCAAGCCGGTCGGTCATGTGATGGTGGGCCTGCCCGACCGGGCCGCACTGCGTGCACTGAAGGACGCGCTGCGCGCACCGGACGTGCCAGGCCTGGCGGCCGACGAACTGACCCCCAGCGAAAGCATCGACGAGATGCAGGCGCTGATCGACAATGCCAGTGCGCTGGCCGGATTCGGCTACGAAATCACGCTGATGCGTCGCTACGTGGATCTGGCCCGCTCGGGTACCCGCTGGCTCATCGTGAAGACCGACAGCGACTCAGACGCCGAGCATGTCGGCGAACTGGCGAAGGCACAGGGCGCTACGCTGGCCGTCCACTATGGCAGATTCACGGTCGAGGACCTGATCTGAACCCGGATGCTGCCTTCCACCTCCATTGGCCATGATCTACGACATAGAACACTCCACCGAGTACCGCTTCAAGCAGGCGGTCGAGTTCGGCTTGCACCGCCTGAGCTTCCGCCCACGCGACGGCCACGACATGCGCGTCCTGGCCACCGAACTGGACGTCTCGCCGCCGGCCGCCCGGGTCGACCTGGTTCACGACGTGTACGGCAACTCGGTTGCGCTCATCCATCCTGGCGAGCGCGCGAGCACCTTGCGCATCACCAGCCGCTTCACGGTGGACCATCTGGGTTCAACGGCCTTCGAGTTGCCGGCAGCCACCGAGTCGAACTGGATGCCGCCGAGCTACAGCGCCGCCGAGCGGCTGGCGCTGACCCCGTTCATGGTGCCATCGTTCAAGGACCCGGGGCATGTGGTGCGCGCCTGGGCGCAGCCTTTCGCCAACCTGGGCAGCCAGGAAGGCGGGCCGCGCCAGGCCATTGCGCTCATGACAAAGACCATCCGTGACGACTTCCGCTACACCCTGCGCGTGGAGGAGGGTGTGCAGTCGCCTCAGCAGACGCTGGCCCTGCGAGCCGGGGCCTGCCGCGACTTCGCCACCCTGATGATCGATGCCTTGCGTCAACTGGGCATTGCCGCGCGTTTCGTTTCGGGCTATCTGTATTCCCCGGCTTCAGGCAGCAACAAGGGCGGCGGGTCGACCCACGGCTGGGTTCAGGTCTACCTGCCCGACTGCGGCTGGTTTCCCGTCGACCCCACCAACAACCTGATCGGCGGCTGCGACCTGATCCGCATCGCCTTCGGGCGTGAGGCATCTGAAGTGGCACCGCTGTCGGGAGAATGGTTCGGCGACCCGGACGACTACGTCGGCATGCATGTCGAAGTGAGCGTGGTCGCACGCGCCTGACCCCGACCGCGACCGCGGCCTTGGGTCCAGGCTGTCGGCGCAGTCCGACAGCAGCAGGCGCCATGCGCTGATCCTTTGCGGCCCAGGCCCTGCCTATCGTCGGATGCATCGGGCCTGTCCTTCGCTGCATCGGACCCGACGCCCCAGCCGCAGCGGCCCCATCCGAGGAGTCCATCCATGAACACCGGCCACCATTCCGTTGCCCGCAGCCGCACCCTTGCGCGCCCTGCCTTGTCTACAGCACTGCTGGCACTCTTTCTTGGCGCAGGGCTGGCCGCCTGCCAGCCAGCAAACGACAGCCAGGGCGAACCCACCGTCGGCCAGAAGATCGACGGTGCAGTGGCTCGGGTCGAAGACAAGGCCGCCGAAGTCAAGGCCGACGTCAAGGAAGCCACGGCCGAGATGCGCGCCAACAGCAACCAGGCCGCCGACACGGCTGGCAATGCCGTGAGGGACGCCGCCATCACCACCGAGGTCAATGCCAAGCTGGCCGCTGATTCGACACTGAGCGCGCTGCGCATCAATGTCGATACCGTCGCAGGCCGCGTGGCATTGAGCGGCGACGCACCCGACGCCGAATCGCGCGACCGCGCCACGACGCTGACCCGCAGCGTCGAGGGTGTCGTCGACGTCAACAACCAGCTGACGATCCAGCCCAAGCGCTGAGGGCAGGTGAATTTGCGGTCCTCAGGAACATGAGATGACCCGAGCCGGGCCCGCCTCCGGGGTCACCGCGAGCGCCAGACCCATGGCCGTGCCCTCGCTGCCCTGGCCCGTGACCTGGCTGAACGTGCAGGGGCAAGGGCTGGCTCTCTACGACACCGGCTCGCCCGTGCCCGGGCTGCGCAGCAGCCGCCATGGCCACGACGTGCCCCTGCTCGTGGTCCACGGCGTGAATGCCGCTGCCAGCGCCTTCGAGTGGGAGCCCTTCGTGCTGCGGCAGGCCGTGCGGCGCCGTGTCGTCGCCCTGGACCTGCCGGGCTTCGGACAGTCGGACAAGCCCGACCGGGCCTACTCCCCGGCCGGCATGGCTGCAGCCATCACCGCCGCCATCGACCACATCGGCGCTGCCGAGATCGACCTTGCGGCGCTGTCCTTGGGCGCAGAGTTCGCCACCGAAGCCGTGCTGGCGCAACCCCGGCGCGTACGCTCGCTGGCGCTCGTCAGCCCCACCGGCATGGAGGCACGGCGCATCGGCGAGCGGTACGACGACCGCGGTACCCGCGAGCAGCCTTGGTGGCGCAGCCTGCTGCGCAACGGCTGGCTGGGCCCATCGGTCTATCGTGCACTGACCATGGGCCCCATGCTGCAATGGTCGCTGGCGCGCAGCTGGGGCGCCCGGGGCTACGACCCGCGCCTGCTGCAGCACGCCCGCCGTTGTGTCCGGCAGCCGGGCGCCGAGTACGCGCCCCTGGATTTCCTGGCGGGCGCGCTGTCCACGGTGGGCATCGTCGAACGCTATCGCGCCCTGCCGGTGCCGGTCTGGGTGGCGCACGGGCGCCGCGGTGCCTTCGCCGACTTCGGTTCCTGCCCGGAACGCACCGGCACGGCGGCAGCCGGCCATACCTTCCGCCTTCAGCGCGAGGTGTTCGACGGCGGCTCGATGCCGCATGTCGAGCTGGCGGACGCCTTCGACGCAGCCTACCTGCGCTTCCTGGGCGGGCTCACACCCAGTGCCTTCCGCTGGCGTTACGGCCCCTGAGCCGCGAGGAAGATCCCTGGGCGACCCCTGGGACGTGTAGGACATGTCCCACGCCTTGGCACCATGCCGTCCGTCAGACAGCGCCTGCGGCGATGGGCATACTCGACGTCGTCTCCATCGTCATTCCATCCCACGCATGATCAATATCGGCATCGTCGACGACCACATCCTGGTGCGGACCGGCCTGCGGCAAGTGCTCAGCGAGGAAGTCGACCTGCGCGTGACAGGCGAGGCCGCCAACGGACGCGAAGCGCTGGAACTGGCTCGCAGCGGCACGGTGGACGTGCTGCTGATGGACCTGTCGATGCCCGAGCATGGCGGTGTCGACGCGCTGCAGGCCATCAAGGCCCGCTTCCCAGACCTCCCGATCATCATCCTCAGCGGCTTTCCGGAGCAGACCTATGCGGTCACCCTGCTGAAGCAGGGCGCCAGCGCCTACCTCGGCAAGGACTGCGATCCGGCCGAGATCGCCACCGCAGTGCGCACCGTGGTGCGCGGGCGCAAGTACGTCACCGCAGCGGTGGCCGAACTCCTGGCCGATCAGCTGAACGGCAGCGGCGCAGCGCCGCACGACAGCCTGTCAGAACGCGAATTGCAGGTCTTCCTCCGGCTGGCCAAGGGCGAAACCGTGGGCGCGATTGCCGAGAGCATGTTCCTGAGCGTGAAGACCGTCAGCACCTACCGCAGCCGGGTGATGGAGAAGCTCAGCCTGCAGAGCAACAGCGACCTGACCTATTACGCATTGAAGAACGGCCTGGTGCAGTAGGCGCATTGCGCCGGAATCTGACCAGCGCAGCGCCGGAAGCGGTCAGGATGCACAGCATGGACGCCCTGTCGGCCACGTCCTACACCATGGGGCGATGGGCCCTGATAGCCTCGGCGCTCAGGCGGTCGCTTACTCGCTTGCCCTGGAAGCCCTGTCACTCCAACCCATGAGATCGATGCGCGCCTTCATCGTCGAAGACAGTCCGGTCATTCGAGAGAACCTGGTCGCCGCGCTGGAGGAGATGACATCGGTGCGGGTGGTGGGTACGGCCGAAGACGAGGCCACGGCGGTCAGCCGGCTGATGTCCATGGACCCGCCCGTCGACATAGCCATCATCGACATCTTTCTCGCCCGGGGCTCGGGCATGGGCGTGCTCAAGGCCTTGCTGGAGGCCGGCAGCTCGTTCGAGCGTGTCGTGCTCACGAACTACGCCACCGAAGACGTGCGTCGTCACTGTCTCGCGCTGGGCGCAGCCAAGGTCTTCGACAAATCGGGCGAGATCGACGCGCTGGTCGATCACTGCCTGCAGCGTTCTGTCCAGCCTGACGACTGACGTCCGACGACAGACGACCGACGGCTAGGGCACTTGCGGTTGATACTGTGGTTCTATACAGTTCGTGGCTTCCGATGCCTGGAGCCAGCCATGTCACGACGCAGCAGTACGGCCAACGCCCGCCACACATTCCGCCATGTCTACAGCCCCAGCCCCGACCGAATGCCACGCTGGGTGTGGCGCCTGTGGGCCTGGTTCTGAATTCAGGCCCTGGCAGCAGCCGGCTCAGCCTTGGGCAGCCCTTGGCGCCAACATGCTGCCACGGCAGACGCGGCTGCCGCAGGCACAGCGGAATGCCGCTTCCGAATCTGGTTCATCCACGATCAAGCTGTAGTCGATGAACAGCTCGTCGCCTGCGCGCACATCTCGCAAGGCGTAAAAGGCAATCGACAAGCGGCCCCTGGGGCCGGTTTCTTCCTGGGCTTCGCAGTTCGGTTCGCAGGAATGGTTCAGGTGGCGGGTCTCGTTGCCGCCTTCGGACGCGTCGATGAGCGAACCGTCAGACAGGCCGAAAACATAGGTCAGAGCCTGGTTCCAGTCGCGCCTTGCAGCCTGGCGTTCGGTGTAGCGCTTGCCCTGGTAGGTGCCGATCTGCTGGCCTTGGCTCAGGTTGACGGCGGCGAAGACGCCGGTGCCGTGGATCGTGCTGTGCTGGATCTTGATCATCGAAAGCGGTGTTGGCAAAAAAGAGGCAAGTGGACGGTGAGGCTCGCCTGCCATTCAGGCGGGGCCCAGGGGCCTGGGTGTCCGACAAACGCTGGCTTGCCAGACGCTGCAGACTTGCCTTTGAATTTACCCGCAAGCCCTTGCTCGCAAGAGCCGGCAAGGCGTCGACGCCCTGAAAGCGCGCCATCAGGCCAGCCACTGGCCAGGCGCTTCGCCGCTATAGCGGGCACCGGCCGTCGCCAGCGCCTGGCGCACCCGCTCGACCAGCGGGGGCGGTGACAGCACTTGCAGTTCCGGCCCCTGGCGCAGGATGTCCATCACCAATTCAGTGTCGTCGACGTAGGGCAGCGTCAGCTCATAGCTGCCGTCGTCATGCCAGGCCGAACGTTGGTCAGGGTGCCATTCCTCGTGGCTGGCCCAGGGCGCGGCGCGGGCATCGAAGCGCAGCACGGCCCACTGCACCTGGCCCGTGGCGCTGCCGGCAAAGATGCCGTAACCGGCATCCATGGCTGCAGCCACCTGCTTGAGCGGCACCTCGCGCACCTTGGTCGGCAAGACGCTGGCCTGTTCGACGGCGTCCAGCGCAAACCGGCGCAGCGCACCGACGCGATGACACCAGGCGTCCAGATACCAGGTATGGCGGTAATGCACCAGGCGCTGGGGCGAGACCTCGCGCTCGGTCACTTCACCGCGGGTGCGGGTCAGGTAACGCAGCTGCAGGCGGCGACGCGCCAGCAGCGCCGAGCTCACACGTTCGAAGAACCGACTGGGGACCGGCCGGCGCTGGCTGCTGGCGATCTTCACGCGCTTCATCAGCCGTGCTGCCGCGGCCTCGCCTTCGCCACTGCCCAGCAGGTGCTGGATGCGGTCCAGCAGCGGCTGCAGGTGGCGGCTGATGAGGCCGTCGCTGTCCAGGCTGGCCAGCAGTTGCTGTGCCATCAGCAGCGAATACAGCTCGGCTTCGTCGAACCAGAGCCCGGGCAGTTCGTGGCGGGGGCCGGCCGGCGTTGCGCTGCCGGTGGCAAAACGATAGGCGTTCAGGTCGCGGTCGTATTCGATCGGCGCGCCCAGGCGGCTGCGCAGGTATTCGAGATCGCGCTTGAGGGTGGCGGGCGACACCTCCAGTTCGGCCAGCAGGGTGGCGAAACTGACATGGCCGCGGGCGCGGATCAGCGTTTCGATGCGGTACAGGCGCGCGGTGTTGGCCATCGTGCGGGTTCCATCTCAAGCTTCGGACCAAGCAGGCTGCGACATGCGCCTGGCCATGAGGGCGACGAAACCACGTTGCAGCATGCTGAGCTCCCTGTCCGCACCGGGCTGCATTGTGCCGGGGCCTTGGCCCCGCGCCGATGCCGGACCTAGCGCAGCGCAGCTTGCGCGGGGCCAGCGCCACCGCCCAGCACCCGGTACAGCAGCACCTGATTCTGCAAACCTGCCAGCTGCAGCTGCACCACGGCCTGCTGCGCCGCCAGTGCCGAGCGCTCGGCGTCCAGCCGGTCCAGCGCGCTGGCCGCGCCGCCCCTGAACAGCATGTCGGCCAGCTCCAGTCGCCGCGTTTCGGCATCGGCCTGCGCCTGCAGCGCGGCCAGCTGTTCGCCCAGCGTGGCGCGCCCGGCCAGGGCATCGGCAACCTCGCGAAACGCAGCCTGGATGGTCTTCTCGTACTGCGCCACGGCCAGTTCGCGCCCGGCCCTCGCGCTGTCCAGGTTGGCCTGGTTGCGCCCGGCATCGAACAAGGGTTGAAGCAGCTGGCCGGTGAAGGACCAGGCGGTGTTGTCGAACAGGCCCTGCAGTTCGCTGCTGGCCACACCCACGCTGCCGGTCAGCGCGATGCGCGGGAAAAAGGCGGCGCGGGCTGCACCGATGTTGGCGTTGGCGGCGATCAAGGCTTGTTCCGATTGCCGGACATCGGGGCGTTGCAGCAGCACGTCGCTTCGCAACGCGGCAGGCAGGCTGCGCAGGCCGGCCGCTGCCAGCGTCGGCGCTGCAGGCAGCTCGCCCGGCACAGGCACGGGCTGGCCCAGCAGCAGCGCCAGCGCGTTCTGGTTTTGCGCACGCTGGCGCTGCAGCGCCAGCAGGTTGGCCCGCGCGGCAGCCAGCAGGGAATTCGCCACCTGCAGCTCGGGTTCGGCTGCAACGCCGCCGTCGAAACGGATGCGGGTGAGCCTGAGCGCCTCCTCGCGCGAAGCCAGCGCGCGCTGCGTGATGCGCAACAGTTCGTCGTCGGCACGCAGCGCCAGTTCGGTATTGGCCACCGCCGCCACCAGCGCCAGCTGGGCCGCGCGGCGGCCTTCTTCGCTGGCGAGATAGCGCGCGGCTGCGGCCTCGGTCAGGCTCTTCACGCGCCCGAACAGGTCGAGCTCGAAACCGCTGACCTGCAGCCCCGCGGTGTAGACGCGCTGGTTGCTGCCTGCCACTGGCGTGCTGCCAGCCTGCAGGCCCGCGCCGACCGTGGGCAGGAGATCGGCGCGTTGCACGCCCAGCTGCGCCCGCACCTGCTCGACGTTCAGCGTGGCGATGCGCAGGTCGCGGTTGTTCTGCAGGGCCAGTTCGACCAGCCGGCTCAGCCGGGCATCGCCCAGGAAGTCGGCCCAGGCCAGGTCGGCTGCAGGCACGGCGTCGCTCGCCGCCCTGGCCGTGTCGGTGAAGACAGCCGGCACGGGCGCCGAGGGGCGTTCATAGACCGGAATGAAGCTGCAGCCGGCCAGCCACAGGGCTGCTGCTGCAGGCCCCAGCTTCCAGCCCCGAAAGCGGCTCGTGCGGCCCGCGGGCCAACTGTTCCCGCTGGCGGCAGCGAGCGCAGGCGATCTTGGGCGCCTCATCTCAGCGGTCCTCCACGGGTGGGTTGAGATTGATGGCGGGGGTCTCGTGCGCGTCGCGCTGGCGCTGGCGTTCACTGGGCTTGAACCAGCGCCGCACCACCACGAAAAACAGCGGCACGAAGAACACGGCCAGCACCACGGCGGTGATCATGCCGCCGACCACGCCGGTGCCGATGGCGCGCTGGCTGGCCGAACCGGCACCGCTGGCGAAGAACAGCGGCAGCACGCCCAGGATGAAGGCCAGCGAGGTCATCACGATCGGGCGGAAGCGCAGCTGCGCGGCTTCCAGGGCCGCTTCGACCGCGGTCCGGCCCTGGGCCTGCAGGTCTTTCGCGAACTCGATGATCAGGATGGCGTTCTTCGCGGACAGGCCGATGATGGTGATCAGTCCCACCTGGAAATAGACATCGTTGCTGTAGCCGCGCATCAGTGTGGCCAGCACCACCCCCAGCACGCCCAGCGGCACGACCAGGATCACGGAAACCGGGACGCTCCAGCTCTCGTACAGCGCTGCCAGGCACAGGAACACCGCCAGGATGGCGAAACCGTACAGTACCAGGGCCTGGTTGCCGGCGATCTTCTCCTCGCGCGTGATGCCGGTCCATTCGTAGCCGAAGCCCGCGGGCAACTGCGCTGCCAGGCGTTCCATCTCGGCGATGGCGTCGCCCGTGCTGTAGCCCGGCGCGGCACTGCCACCGATGCGCATCGCCGGGTAGCCGTTGTAGCGCACCGTCTGCATCGCCCCCGTGACCCAGCGCGTGCTGGCGAAGGCCGACAGCGGCACCGGCTGACCCCGGTTGTTGCTGGCGTTCAGGCGCAACAGGTCTTCGGCCTGCATGCGGGCCGGTGCATCGGCCTGCACCACCACCCGCTGCAGGCGGCCCTGGCTGGGAAAGTCGTTGATGTAGCTGGAACCCAGGGCCGTGCCGATGGCCGCGCTGATGCTCTCGAAAGGCACGCCCAGGGCAGCGGCCTTGTCCCGGTCGATGTCGATCTGCAGTTGCGGTGCGTCTTCCAGGCCATCGGGCCGCACCTGCGCCAGGATCTTGCTCTGCGCCGCCATGCCCAGCATCTGGTTGCGCGCCGCCACCAGCGCTTCGCGGCCCTTGCCGGCGCGGTCCTGCAGGCGGAAATTGAAGCCCGAGGCCTGGCCGAGTTCGGGAATGGGGGGCGGGCTCAGCGGGAAGATGAAGGCGTCGCGGATGCCCGACAGCGCGCCGAAGGCGCGACCGGCCAGCGCCTGGGCGCTGTTCTCGGGCTCGGGCCTTTCGCCCCAGTCCTTCAGTGTCACGAAAGCCAGCGCGGCATTCTGACCCTGACCGCTGAAGCTGAAGCCCAGCACGGCGACCATGCTCTGCACTTCGGGCTGTTTCAGGATGAAGCCCTCGACCTGCTCGATGACCGCGCGTGCGCGTTCCTGCGTCGCGCCGGGTGGCAACTGGATGCTGACGATGAGGTTGCCCTGGTCTTCGGCCGGCAGGAACGAGCCTGGCAGACGGTTGTAGACCCAGGCCACGGCGCCGATGATCACGAGGTAAATGACGAGATAGCGGCCGGTTCGCTGCAGCATGCCCCCGACCACGCCTTCATAGCCGCGCGCCGTGCGCTTGAAGAAGCGGTTGAACATGCCGAAGAAGCCCTTGCGTTCGCGGTGCTCGCCTTTCGGGATGGGCTTGAGCAGGGTGGCGCACAGCGCAGGCGTCAATGAAAGCGCCATCAGCGCCGACAGCGCGATCGACGCCACCATCACCGCGCTGAACTGACGGTAGATGTTGCCCACCGACCCGGCGAAGAAGGCCAGCGGCACGAACACCGCGATCAGCACCACCGTGATGCCGATGATGGCCCCGGAAATCTGCCCCATCGCCTTCTTCGTGGCTTCCAGCGGCGGCAAGCCCTCCTCGGACATGATGCGCTCGACGTTCTCGACCACGACGATGGCGTCGTCGACGACGATGCCGATGACCAGCACCATGCCGAACATCGTCAGCACGTTGATCGAGAAGCCCAGCGCCAGCAGCACGCCAAAGGTCCCCAGCAGGGCCACCGGCACGACGATGGTGGGAATGATGGTGTAGCGGAAGTTCTGCAGGAACAGGTACATCACCAGGAACACCAGCGCCACGGCCTCCAGCAGGGTGATCACGACCTGGGTGATCGAGATCTGCACGAAGCGGGAGCTGTCGTAGGGAATGGCGTAGCTCATGCCCGCGGGGAAGAAGCGCTCGAGCTCCTCCATCTTCGCCTTCACCGCACCGGCCGTGGCCAGCGCATTGCCGGTGGGTGCCAACTGCACGCCGATGCCGGTCGAAGGCTTGCCGTTCAGGCGCGCCGAAGTGGCATAGCTCTGCGCCCCCAGCTCGATGCGCGCAACGTCGCGCAGGCGCACGGTCGACCCGTCGGTGTTGGCGCGCAGCGTGATGTTGCCGAACTCCTCGATCGTGCCGAGCTGGCCATTCACCACCACCGTGGCCGCGATGCCCTGCCCGGCAACGTTGGGCAGTTCACCGATGCTGCCGGCCGGCACCTGGGCGTTCTGGGCGCGTATGGCGGCGTTGACGTCGGCTGCGCTCAGGCTGAAGCCCTGCAGCTTGGCCGGATCGATCCAGATGCGCATGGCACGTTCGGTACCGAACAGCTGCGCCTGTCCGACGCCGGGAACGCGCTGAAGTTCGGGCAGCACATTGCGCGCGGCGTAGTCGCCCAGGGCGATGGGGTCGTAGTTCGGGTCGGTCGAGGTGAGGATCGCGAACAGCAGGAAGTTGGCCCGCGCCTTGTCGACGCGCACGCCTTGCTGCTGCACCACGGCCGGCAGGCGCGGCGTGGCACGGCCCAGGCGGTTCTGCACTTCCACCTGGGCCAGGTCGGCATTGGTGCCGGGCTCGAAACTCAGCGTGATGCTGCCGCTGCCGTTGGCCTGAGCCACGCTTTCGACGTAGATCAGGCCCGGGGCACCGTTCATTTCCTGTTCGACGATGGCCAGCACGCTGTCTTCCAGCACCCGGGCCGAGGCCCCCGGATAGACCGCGGTGATGACGATGGAGGGCGGCGCCACGGGCGGGTACTGCGACACCGGCAGCTGGGTGATGGACACGCCACCCAGCACCAGGATGAAGAGCGCGATGACCCAGGCGAAGATGGGGCGGTCGATGAAGAAGCGGGCCATGATGGAGGTCGCCGCTCAGCGGCCGACGGCCGAAGCCACCGAAGCTGCCGGACTGGCTGCTGCCGCGGAAGCCGGCGCCTGCGCCGCCACGGGCTGCCAGGGCACGGGCGTGACCGGTGCGCCCGGCACGAACATCTTCTGGAAGCCGTCGACGATGACCTTGTCGCCGGCCTTCAAGCCGCCGGTGACGACCCATTGGCCACTCTGGCCCGACCGGATGTTCACCTGCCGCGGCGCAGGCTTGTTGCCTTCGCCGACCACCAGCACCGTGTCGCCCTGCTGGGTACGCGTCACCGCCTGCTGCGGCACCAGGAACCCACCGGGCAGTTCGGCCTGCGCCAGGCGCACGCGCACGAACTGGCCTGGCAGCAGCAGGCCATCGGCATTGGGCACCTCGGCCCGCAGCGTGACCTGGCCCGAGGTCGGGTCGACACTCAGGTCGCTGAACAGCAGCTTGCCAGGCTGCGGCAGCACGCTGCCGTCTTCGAGCACCACGCTCACGGCCACGGCCTGGCCACCGACACGTTGAAGCTCGTTGTTCGCCACGGCCCGGCGCAGACGCAGCACCTCGCCGCTGGACTGGGTGAAGTTGACATAGACGGTGCTCGTCTGCTGGATCAGCGCCAGCTGCGTGGCTTCGGCCGCGCTCACCAGGGCGCCTTCGGTGACGAGTGCGCGGCCAATGCGGCCGGCAATCGGTGCCGTGACCTGTGCGTAACCCAGGTTGATGCGGGCGCTGCGCAACGCGGCCTGGGCGGCCGCGACGTCGGCTGCGGCGGCCTTTTCCGCGGCCTGGGCGTTGACGAAGTCCTGCTGGCTGATGGCGCGGGCCTCGGCCAGCGGCTTGTAGCGCTCGGCCGTGGCACTGGCCTGCGCCAGGCCGGCCTGAGCCCGCGCCACCTGGGCCTGTGCGCTGTCGACAGCGGCGACATAGGGGGCCGGGTCGATCAGGAACAGCGGCTGGCCGGCGCGCACGACGGCCCCTTCGGCGAACTGGCGCTTCAAGACGACGCCATTCACGCGGGCCCTGACCTGTGCCGTTCGAAGCGGTTCGACGCGACCCGGCAATTCGCTCAGCAGGCTCACGGTCTGCGGCGCCATCGTCAGCACGCCGACCGGCGGCGGTGGTGGTGGGCTGCCACCAGCCCCGGCACCGGCGGCGCCTGCAGAAGATACAGGGTCGCTGCAGGCAGACAGCAACATCAGGCTTGCAAGAACAACCACCACCGACGATGCGGCCGGCCGGCGGCACCCGAACAACAGACTGGGAATCATGGAGCACTTTCTGGGGTGGACCTGACGGCGCGATGTGCCGGCATCGGGCCACTACCGATACGAAACAGTATACATACAGTCTAGAATGTATGTATGGTCAGAAAAACGAAGGAAGAAGCCGAGCTCACCCGCAGCAGCATCCTCGACGCGGCTGAGCGACTGTTCCAGTTGCATGGCGTCGCGGGCACCTCGTTGCAGGACATTGCCGAAGCCGCAGGCGTGACCCGGGGCGCCGTCTACTGGCACTTCGAGGGCAAGGCCGACCTGTTCAACGCCATGATCGAACGGGTGCGCATGCCCTTCGACGAGACGAGCGAGGCCGTGGACAACGCACCTGCCGCAATGGCGGTTCAGCGCCTGCGCGAGCACCTGGCCTTCCTGCTGGACCGCACTCAAGGCGACGAGCAGGTTCGGCGCGTCTTCAGCATCGCCACGCAGATGATCGAATACAACGGCGAACTGGCCTTGGTGCGTGAACGCAGGCTGCAGTGGCAGGCCGACCATGTCGCGATGCTCGAACGGGCACTGACCGCAGCACGCCGGGCCGGGCAGGTCAGGTCGACGATTCCGGTGAAACAGGTGGCCCTGGGCCTGCACGCCCTGGTCGACGGCCTGTTGCAGAACTGGCTGCTCAAGCCCGACAGCTTCGACCTGAAGCGCGTGGGCGCGCGTGTGCTGGACATCTACCTGGCCGGGCTGGCGGGCCTGCCCGAGCCAAAGGCGGCCTAGCAAGGCCTCCGGCCTGGCGCGACGCTGGCGCAGTCACCGCCGCTGCTCAGCCGCCAGTCTTCGGCGGAGATGATCCGGCTTCAGCCCGCTGCCAGTGGCCCTCGGATCCGTCGGCAGTCCTCAAGCTGGCCGCCGCGTCGGGCGCTGGCGAAACCAGTGGCGGCCTGCACATCTTCTGCCCGTCCCACTGTTGCCCGCACCAGCAGCGCCCCTGCCCGTCGATGATGCACATGCCGCTGCCACAGCAGCGCGGGTCGTCGGTCATGTTGACTCCGTGATCGTGGAAAGGCCGGGATGATGCCGTGTCCGGCGCCGACCTGCTGGCCTTGCCGATGCAACCGGCAAGCTGGCGCGGGCTTGCGGGGCGCGCCTGCCGGTAGCATGGCTGAATGTCCACAGCCACGGCCACCCGATGAGCAAGCTCCTGCGCCCACTGTCCGCACTTGCACTGGTGTGCCTGCTGGCGGCCTGCCAGACCCCAACATCGCCACCGATGTCCAGCAGCCCTGAAGGTTTCGCACAGACCGCCGAGCGGCTCGTGCTCGCCGGCCTGGACCGGTCGCCCGAGGCCAGCATCAGCGCCGGCCGCTACGACCGCGCTGGCGAAGTCACCCTGCCCGACGCCGCCAGCCGCGCCGCCGACCTGGCATTCGCCGAAGCCGGCCTGGCCACGCTGGCGCGCTTCGACCCCACCACGCTGCCCCCGGCACAGCGCATCGACCACGGCCTGCTGAAGAACCGTTTCGAGAGCACCCGCTGGCAGTTGCAGACCTTTCGCGAGTGGGCCTGGAACCCGGCGCGCTACAGCGTGGCCGGCCCCATCGGCCTGTTGCTGAACACGCCCTATGCACCCGAGGCCGAGCGCCTGCGCGCGGTGTCGTCGCGGCTGGCCCGGGTGCCGGCCTATTACGCCGCAGCCCGCGGCAACATCGACAACCCCACGCCCGAGCACCGGGAACTGGCGCTGACGCAAAGCCGCGGCGCGCTCACGCTGCTGGGCCCGGCATTGCGCACGCGCGTGGCGGGCTCGGCCCTGAGCCCGGCCGAGCAGGCCGAGTTCATCACCCGCCTGGACGCCGCACGCGCTGCCATCGAATCCTGGCAGGCCTGGTTGGGCACGGTGGCGGCGCAGCGCCCGTTCCGCATCGGCGCGGAACTCTACGAACAGAAGTTCCGCTTCGACGTGCAGTCGCCGCTGACGGCCGCGCAGCTGTACGACCGCGCCGCGGCCGAGAAGGAGCGCCTGCATGCCGACATGGACCTGCGCACGCGTGAACTCTGGCCGCGCTACCTTGCCGGCCAGCCGATGCCGGACGACCGGCTGGAACGCATCGGCCGCATGGTGGCGCATCTATCGCAGCAGCATGTGCCGCGCGAACAGTTCGTGGCCGAGATCAGACGCCAGATCCCGCTGCTGGCCGAGTTCGTGCGCCGCAAGAATCTGCTGGAGCAGGACGAAACGCGGCCGCTGGTGGTGCGCGAGACGCCGCCCTACATGCGCGGCGGCGGCGCCATCGCATCGATCAGTGCGCCAGGGCCGTTCAACCCCACCGCCAACACCTATTACAACGTCACGCCGCTGGACGACTTCAGCGCCGAAGCGGCCGCCAGCCTGCTGCGCGAGTACAACCACTGGGTGCTGCAGATCCTGAACATCCACGAAGCCATCCCCGGCCACTACACCCAGCTGCTGCACGCCAACAAGGCCCCCAGCCTGGCCAAGACCCTGCTGCGCAACGGCGCCATGGTCGAGGGCTGGGCGGTGTACGCCGAACGCATGATGCTGGAACAGGGCTGGGGCGACCAGGCGCCCGAGATGTGGCTGATGTATGGCAAGTGGAACCTGCGCGTGGTCACCAACGCCATGCTCGACATCGCCATCCATACCCGCGGCATGACCGAGGCCCAGGCCATGGACCTGATGCAGCGCGAAGCCTTCCAGGAACCGGCCGAGGCGGCCAACAAGTGGCGCCGGGCCAGGCTGTCGCAAGTGCAGCTGACGACCTACTTCTCGGGCTACGCCGACATCCTGGACCTGCGCGCCAGGCGGCAGGCGCAGCTGGGCACGGCCTTCGACCTGAAGACCTTCCATGACCAGTTCCTCAGCGTCGGCAGTGCGCCGGTGCGGGCGATCGGGGACTTGATGACGGGTGCGGCGCGACCCTAGTGTGGTGCGCTCGAAATCCTTGAACCTATCGGCCAGGCAACGTCCGCTTCGCGGCTCACCCGCCTCACGCTCCCGGCCAGAAGCTGACCAAGCGAGGCGACCGCTCTTGAGAAGCCTGGGCAATCATGATCGGTCGACGCTGACCGACCCGACCAGACCTTGGCCGCCGGAGCTCCAATGGGATGCAGCCGCGGGGCTGACGACCTACAGAGGCAGCACCAAGCTAACGCGAAGCCCGCCCATCGGCGCTTCGGCCAGCTGCAGGTTGCCCCCACCCAGCCGCACCAACTCGTCGGCAATGGCCAGGCCCAGGCCGCTGCCCGGCTCCGTCTCGTCCAGCCGGCGACCACGCTGCAGGGCTTCTTCACGCCGCAATTCGGGAATGCCCGGCCCATCGTCGTCGATATCCAGTCGCAGCCGCTGCGCGTGTGTATCCACCGCCAGTGCGACGCGCACCTCGGATCGCGCCCAGCGGAAGGCGTTGTCGAGCAGGTTACCGAGCAGCTCATACAGCACGTCGGACTCCACAGCCAAGCTCACTGGCGAGAGATCTCCCACCCGCACGGCGCGGATGCCGCGTTCACCATGCAGGTGCTGCAGCGTGTGCAGCAGGCTGTCGACCACGGCAGCGGCATCGGCGCGGCGGTCGGCATCCCGCGCGGTCAGGGTGCCGGCCGCGGTGGCCCGTGCGCGGGCCAGCTGCAGCTCGACCTGGCGGTCGATGCGTGCCAGCTGCTCCCGCAGCCGCTCACCTTCGTCGCCTTGCCAGCCTGCCGACGCGTTGCTCAGAACGGCCAAGGGAGTTTTCAGGGCATGGGCGAGGTTGCCGGTCTGCTCGCGCGCCTGCTTCACGAGCCGGTCGTTGTCGTCGAGCAGGGCATTCAGCTCGTTCACCAGGGGCTGCACTTCGGCGGGGAATCGGCCCTCCAGCTGGATCGATCGACCTGCACGCAGGCCCGCCAGCGCCTGCTGCAGGCGCCGCATCGGCGCCAGGCCCAGCCGCACCTGCCACCACGAGGCTGCCCACAGCGCCACGGCCAGGGCGCCCAATGCCCAGGCCACCGTGCGCGCAAAGTCACGCGTGACGCCCTCGAGCCGCGTGGTGTCGTAGGCCACCGCCACCACGAGCGGCCGCTCCCAGTCAGCCAGCTCGACACGCCGCGCCCACACGATCAGGGGCTGCGCCTGCGGGCCGACGAGCTCGAAGCGGCCGATGCGCGCATCCACCAGCTGACCGAACTCGTTCGCGAGCTGTGGTGCCGGCTCCGCATCCCACCAGGATCTCGACCGCAGCGGCGTGGCCCGGTCCTCGGTGACCCACCAGTAGGCGCCTCCGTAGGGCCGCTTGAAGGCGTCATCGGAGGGCTCCTCGGCCAAACCCAACCGGGGCGCGAGCCCCCCATCGGCCGGCGTGGAAGGGGCGACCCTCAGTGCGGCCGCCAAGGCATCCAGCGGGCCGGCCGCCCGCGCGGCGAGCTCCTGCTCGGCGTGATGCCGGAACAGCACCACCAGCAGGACCCCCACCAGCAGCAGCGCCAGCGTGATCCACATCGCTGCTGCCGCCAGCAGGCGGCGGCGCAGCGACCCCTGCACGAGAGGCCCTTCGCTCAAGCCGCGGTCCCGTCGATGCGCCAGCCCAGGCCCCGCACAGTGACGATGCAGTCCGGCGGCAACTTGCGCCGCAGCCGTGCCACGAACACGTCGAGCGTGTTGCTGTCGCGGTCGGCGTCCTGGCTGTATACGTGCTCGGCCAGTTCCGCCCGCTCGACGGTCCGGCCCCGGTGGTGCATCAGGTAGGCCAGCACTCGGTACTCGTGGCCCGTCAGTGGCACGGGACGGCCGTCGACGGCCAGCGTGCAGGCACGGGTGTCCAGCACGACGGCACCGTGCAACAGCACCGGGCTGGCCAGGCCGGCGCTGCGACGGATCAGGGCGCGCAGGCGCGACACCAGTTCCTCCATCTGGAAGGGCTTGGCGAGGTAGTCGTCGGCACCCGCGTCGATGCCGCGCACCTTCTCCTGCCAGCTGGCCCGGGCTGTCAGCAGCAGCACGGGCCGGTCCATTCCTGCGCGGCGCCAGGCCGCCAGCACCGTGAGGCCGTCACGCCGGGGCAGCCCGATGTCCAGCACGACGGCCGCATAGGTCTCGACCGAGCCCAGGTGTTCGGCGTCGACGCCGTTGTCGGCCAGGTCGACCGCAAAGCCTGCGGCCTGCAGCGCAGCCTGCAGTTGCAGAGCGAGCTGGCGCTCGTCCTCGACCACCAGCACCCTCATCGTTGGGTTCCCTGTTTGGCGGTGCCGGATGCCGCGTCGCGCGGGGCGGGCCTGAACACGGTTTCCAGACGGGGGCCCTTCAGCTTGAGCCAGCGGCCGTCCCGCGCATCGAGCTCAATCTCCAGCCGGCGGCCGTCGGCCAGTTGCCAACGCAGCTCGTAGACCAGCAGGCCATCGTCATCATCGAGCTCGGCCTGCAAGAGCCGCCCGGGGACGATCTGGCTCACCTGTGCGATGAGCTGCTCCAGCGGCACGATCCGGCCTTGCTCACGGGCGGCACGCGCACGTTGACCATCGTCGCCCCCGGCTTGTGCCAAGGGCCACGCCAGACCGAGGCCGACACAGCAGGCGGCCAGCAGGCCGGCCGCCCTGCGGCGACGCAAGCCGATCCCGGGCGCGACAAGGCTTCGATTCGGCTTAGGCATCACCACGCAGCATGCCCGCTGCCGCATGAACAGATCGTGAACAAGACCTGGGGCGCCGTTCATGGATCGTTCATGCGGGGTTGAGCAACATCCATTCCGTTCGCAACTCACTTCAAGGAACCACCATGTTTCGATCCATGACCTCACGGCTGGCTCCAGCCCTGGCCGCCCTGGTGCTGGCCACCGCCACCGCAGCTGCCTTCGCCCAGACACCGGCCCCGGCGCCCGCAGCCATGAACTTCCAGCAGGTTGTCGACCGCGTCGTGGCTCAAGGCTACAGCGATGTGCGAGAGGTCGAGCGCAAGAGCGACAAGCTCTACGAGATCAAGGCCCGCAACACTCAGAACCGCTGGGTTGAACTCTACGTGGACGCCCGCACCGGCGAGGTCCTGCGCGAGGAGACCCAGCGATGAAGCGCGCCGTGCGCATGGCGGCGGTGGCCGGCATCGGGGTGCTGGCCAGCCTGTGGACGCTGACGGCCGCAGGCGCGTGGTGGCTGCTGCAGGCCGGCGCGGCGGCGCTGGAGGCCCAGCCGACCGCGGTCAGCCTGCAGGCGGTGATGGCATGGACGGAGCGTCCCTGGGTGCGCCACTGGCTGGAGCCACACGAGATCGACGCGCTCCGTGATGGCTTCGACTGGCTGCAGGGCCTCGGCGGTGGCCCTGGTGCCTGGCTGGGTTCGGCGTTGACGCTGCTGGGCATCGCGCTTTTCCTTGTGTGGGCGGGAGGACTGCTGCTGGGCGTTGCCTCGCTTCTTGCGGCGTGGCTCGTCGCGCGCCGGGCGTTCGCCTGGTGGCAGCACCGAGCGCGCGGGCCCTGGGCGATGCAGCCTGGCGATCCCGCGTCTGGCGATGTCCGGCCAGCAGGCTGACCGCACGCCGCGGCCAGGGCTTCCCGACGGCGGCTGTGGGGCACCCGATTCAGGCCGCCGACGGTGGCGACAGGCCGGTATGGAGCATCCCCTGCTGCGCGAGTACGGATCACCGCTCGGTGCTGCTGAGTTGGACCCGGCTGCTCAAGCACGTGTTCGATATCGAACCACAAAGACACCGATCAGAGCCTCGACTGACGGGCCTATTGCCCTGGTCGCCAAGGAAGGAGGGCGCAAAGGGGCGTTTGAACTGCCTATCC
>LNFM01001232.1_pt1 | contig 133812 bp, 131 predicted proteins | sample 596031 | NCBI WGS metagenome assembly LNFM01 (sample SAMN04254537, study PRJNA301005) | activated carbon metagenome | isolation source: dual media filters at the Ann Arbor, Michigan drinking water treatment plant | place: USA: Ann Arbor | reverse complement strand
CCCCGGCGAAGCCGGGTAAGGGAGCCGTACACCCCTTCCCCCACCTCCGGTGGGGGAAGGTCGGGATGGGGGCTGCCCTACTTCGAATACCACCACCTCCCGATCACCTCCCGCCACAAACCCGCCCACGTCCCCCAATCGTGCCCTCCGGCCGCGCGTACCACCTGCTCCTGCGGCAGCGCGTTCGCCAGCAACTCGATCGAAGGCGCGAAGCGATCGTCGATCCCATACCCCACGAAGATCCGTGCCCGCACGTCGGAATCCGTCAACGCGCCCTGCAACCATGTGAGCAACTCCCGCTCGTGGTCGCGCGGCGCATCCGCGTCCGGTTGCCAGCGCGCGAGCCCGCCCGCCCGCACCACCTCGTTCAACACCGGTCGCGAACCGAGGTAGGGTGCGAGCAACAGCAGTCCATCCACCGCGTCGTGCCGCGCCCGATACAACAGGCTGCCGAAGCCGCCGATGGAAATGCCGCCCAGCCACAGGCGCCCATAACCGCGTGCGCGCGCTGGCGCGATTACTTCTGCGTGCAATCGCGCCACGACGGACTGATCGAGATAGTGATCGGCGATCGCACCGGCCGCGATCACGTCGACTGGCAGTTTCCGTTCGCGGATCGTCGTGACGAACCCGTGCTCGATGAAGTCGCCCGGCGTCCCGAACGCGGGGGGCAGCAGCACCAGCAACGTGCGCTCGCGCGGGTCGCCCGCGCAGTCCGCAATGGTCTCCATCAGCCCGGGCGCGGGCGTGGTGCCAGCGCCGCGGCGAAGATCAGGCTCAGCGCGGCGCCGATGCCGACGGTACTGCCGATGGCCGACAGCACCGGCACGCTCGAGAAGCCGAGCATGCCGAAGCCGATGACCGTGGTGATGTTCGCCAGAGCGAGTGACAGCGCCGTGCGATCGTTCGAACCGCCCGCCAGGGAGCCGTCGAAGAACAGCGCGTAATTGGAGCCCACGGCCACGACCAGCAGCATGCCGACCAGATGGAACATGGTGAGCGGCGGCCCGAGCGCCAGCAGCAGACCGGAAGTGACCAGCACGGCTGCCGCGAGTGGCAGGCAGACGGCCAGCGCGCGACGTGCGCTGCGCATCGCCGCTGCCAGCAGCACGACGATGGCGACCGCACCGAGCAGCGACAACGAGATGGCCTCGCGGCGATAGGTACCGTATATCGCGTCCGTCTCGGTCTTGGTGTCGAGCAGCACCACTTGGGCGTCGTACAACGGGGCCAGCGCGCGCTTCAGGTTCGCGACGTCCCCGACGCCCGACAGCGGCAGCATTGCGTACCACGCGTTATCACGCCGCACCAGCAACGCGTCGAGCCGGACACCCAGTTTCGTGCCGCCGAACGACTCGCGCTCGAGCAGCGGTCCGGTCCGTGTTCGCTGCGCGGCGTTGACAAAGGGTTCGAACGTGCCCGCGCGAAACGGGGTGCCGCGGGCAGCTTCGGCGATGCGGGCGCGCAGGACCGGAGCTTCGGGGAGGCTTTCGCGGCGGCGCATCTGCGTCGCTGCCGAGGGCAGAATGCGCGCCGGCGATTCGTAGCCGTCGATCACGTCGGCGCTCACGGCGCCATCGAGCGCCGCTCCGACGCGCTCCGCGAGTGCCAGTGCCTGATCGGAACTCGCCGCACGCGCCACCACCACATGGCGGACATCGGCAGCACCCAGTGCATCGCGCAGGCGCTGATCGAGCTGCTGCTGGGCGACCGAGATCGGACTCAGGCTCGCAAGTTCATCGCTCCAGCGCTGGTCACGCATGCTCCAGACGGCGATGGCTCCGATCACGGCGAGTACCAGCACCGGCCATAGCACTCGGGCTCTCGAGAACGCCGAGCGGACCCGTGCGGCGATATGCTCGACACCGGTGACGGCGAAATCCGGCGGGAGCAGCACCGGCAGGACGAAGCGCGTCACCAGGGCAGCGGTGGCAATGCCGGCGATCGAGAACAGCCCCAGTTGCGCGAGCCCGGGAAAACCGGACAGCAGCATCGCCGAGAAGCCGCAGATGGAGGTCGCGACGCCGAGCCGCAGTGTGGGCCAGATACGGGCGAGCGTGCCGGCGGCACCGCGCCGCGGGTCGGTCTGCATGAACAGATAGATCGCATAGTCGACCGACTCGCCGATCAGCGTGGCACCAAAGCCGAGGGTGATGCCGTGCACTTCGCCGAAGTGCAGTGCGACGGCCGCGATGCCGACGGCGGCACCACTCGCCACGGGCAGCAATCCGAGAATCAGCACTCGCGGCGAGCGGAAGATCGTCAGCAGCAACGCTGCGATGAAGATGGTCGCCAGCGTCGAATAGCGCACGGCATCGCGCTTGATCGCCGCGCGGGTCTGAACGGCGAACACGCCCGGGCCGGTCGACGCGAGTTTCAGCGTGCCCGCGCCGGGGCTCCGTTGCACTTCGGCGAAGGCGGCGCGGATGCTCGCGAGGGCCTGTTCCTGCGCATCGATGTCGAACCCCGGAGCTCGGGTCTGCAGCACCAGCAGTGCCTCCGTGGCTTCGGGATTGACCCAGACACCCTCGTGCGTTGCCGGTGGGGACATGCCGGCCATGCGGTCGATCAATCGCAACACTTCCCCGGTGGGATCGGCCGGGACGAGCGACTTCGCCATCATCCCGGCCGGCGACCCGAGCAGTTCGAGCGATTCGTCGAGGGCGATGCGCAACGCCTTCACGGTGAAGTGCGCGGCATCCACCGCTGGACTCAGCAGGTAGCGATGCTCGAACACGAACGCGCGGTCGTGTTCGAGCTGCGCCTCGTCGCCGTTGTCGACCGAGGCGAAGCGCCGATCCGTGCGCAGGCGCGCCGCCAGCGCGCGGCTTGCGGCGGCCAGGGTGTCGGGCGGTGCACCGGCCACGCTGACCAGTATCAGCTTCGACACCACGCCATCGCGCAGTTCGTCCACCAGCAACTGCTGGGCCGCGGTCGGCTGCCTGGGGAGGAACGCCGAGAGGTCCGTCGAAAAACGGGCGCCGGCGATGACCACCGCGGCGGCCGCCAGCACCGCGAGCCACAGCGCGATGGCGATACGACTACGAATCATCGGGCACCATCGACATCACCGAGCGATCGCCGTCGGCCTGATCCACTTCGACGCCGGTCACCGCGTTGCGCTTGCCGCTGATGCGGATCTCGCGGATGAACGACCTCGACTTCGCATCGGCAGGCTGCAGCGTGAGTCGCCAGCGCTCGGCGTCGCCGCTGAACTGCACCCGGTAGAACCGCTCCAGTGCCGCCTGGTCGCCCGCCAGCGTGGCGCGGATACTCTCGACGAACGCGCGCAACGGCGGATGTTCGGACAGAGACAGGATGCGCCGCTTCGGCTTCGCGCCGACTTCCAGAGTGACCTTGTCCTGTTCCACGCGCAGCAGCTCGCGCTTCGGCAGCAAGGTGAGCTTCTCCAGGTGTGCGGGGGCTTCGAAGGCCAGCGTGCCGGACGATTCGATCGGCCGGTCGAGCATCTTCAGGAAGCGCTTCTCGGTGAAGCGCGCGCGCGCCGTGTTCACGCTCGCGAGTTCACGCATGAGCTGAGGGAGGTCCCACGGACCGGCGCTGCTTTCTTCGCCGAAGGCGCCACCACAGACTGTCAGCAGCGCCGCGACGATGCCGGCGAGCGCCGCGCGCATCCTCCCAGAACTACTCCCAGAAATCATGGAAGTTGAACCAGTTGTAGGGCGCACTGCGCGCGTGGTGTTCGAGCCGTTCGGCGTATCGCGCCGCGAGACGGGCGGCATCGCCGTCCATCGGCATGCGCTCGTAGTGCACCTCGTAGCGGTTGCCGCCGCGGTAGATGCCGAACATCAGCACGACCGGTCGGCGCAGCAGGCACGCGAGACGGAACGGTCCCGCCGGCAAACGCGCGGGCCGGCCGAAGAACGTGACGGGCGTGCTCTCCTCGTCGCCCAGGCGGCGATCGGCGAGCATGCCGACGAACTCGCCGGCGTCGAGGCATGCGCGCACCCGCAGCATGGAATCCACGGAGCCGAGGCCGATGACCTTGGTGCCGAGCGCCGGGTTGATGGTGCGGATGATCGCGCCGATGCGTGCTGCGTTCGCCTCGTACATGAGCAGGCTCACTTCGAGCCCGGGCTGCATCCGCCCAACCGCGCGCGTCACTTCGAAGCTGCCGAAATGGGCCCCGAGCAGGAAGCAGCCGGTGTGCCCGGCGTGCACTTCACGCATCGCGTCCGTGCCGTGCAGTTCGAGCTGGAACAGCTCGAAACGGTCGTTCAGCAGGAACACGCGATCGAGGATGGTGGCGGCGAAGGTGAAGTAGTGACGGTATCGATCGCCCCAGGTTGGCGGGCGCGCCAACGCCTGTTCGAGCCAGGCGCGGGATGCACGGCGCGACGCGGTCGAGAACAGCAGGAAGTAGCAGGAGATCGGATGCAGCAGCACGCGCGCAGCGGTGCGGCCCAGATGCAGTGCGACCCAGACGATGATGCGCAGGGCGAGGGTGTTGCTGCGCTCCGGCCGTGCGGCCCACGCTTGCGTGGCGGCACTCACGGCACGTCCCGGCGCTTGCTCAATTGCTCGGCCAGTGCCAGGAGGGCTTCACGCGGGATCTTGCCGGTGGCGTTGCGCGGCAGGCTGTCCACCAGGTGGAGCGGGCGCGGGAGGAAGGCGGTGTCGATGCGCTCCTGCAGCGCGTCGAGAATCTCGCGTGCCGTGCGCCCGGGGGCGACCACGAAGGCCGCGAGGCGCACGACGCGGTCTTCGGCATCGTCGGGCATGAGAAACGCGCCGTCGCGTACACCGTCGACAGTGTTCAACTGCAAGTCGAGGTGGGCGAGCGACGTGCGCTTGCCGGCGATGTTGATGAGGTCCGCGGTGCGCCCGTGCAGGATGAAGCGCTCGCGATCGACGAGTTCGATCACGTCGGCGAGCAGGATGTCGCCAGGCACGTGGCCGCCGCTTGCCCAGGTGCCGCGCTCGTCCTGTCGCAATGCGATGTCACCCATCAGTCGCCACTCGGCGCCGGCGAGCAGGTGGCGGGTCGCGAGCTGACCGGCCTCGCTGCAACCGTAGATCTCCTTGACCGGCGCACCGAAACGCTGCTCGGCATCGGCCGCAAGTTGCGGAGCGAGGGGCGCCGTGGCGCTCAGCAGCAGGTCCACTTCGGGCGGGTGATCCTCGCTCGCGACCAGGGCGCGCAGGTGCACTGGGGTGGTGACCAGCATGCGCGGGCGTGGCAGCACCGCGAGTGCCGCGCAGATGTCCGCTGGAAAGAACGGCCGGCCGGCGTCGAACGCGAACCCGCCCTGCAGTGCGATCAGTACCGTCGACTCGAGGCCGTAGGAGTGTTGCGGCGGCACCGTGCCGACGATGGCGAGCGCCGGCAAGTCGCCGAGTTCGAGAGCCCTGGCTTCGTTGCGACCGCTCGCCGCCAGCAAGGCCCACGACTTCACCGTCGGCACCGGTTCGCCGGTGGACCCCGAGGTGAACAGTACGGCGGCCACGCGATCGCCGGGAATTGCAGGCGCTTCGAATGGTGTCACGTGCGTGTCGCCCTCACGGGTCACCGCGAGTGCGGGCAGTTCGAGCGAGGGTGCGAGCGCGTCCGTCAGGGCTTGCAGGCCCGGGTGGCTCCGGGCGAGGCGTTCGAGGGTGGCCGGTGCGTGATTCGCCGGCAGGAGGGTTCGCTGGCCGCGCAACAACGCCGCACCGAACCCCACGGCGAACAGATAGCGATCGCCACAGGCGTTGAGAATGTGCGGCGCATCCGGCAGTCGGTCCGCGAATGCGTGCACGTCGGCAACGAACTGGTGCGCGTTCACGATGCCGTCTCGCGTGAACGCGACCGGCAGGTCCGGGCTCGCGTGCACGAACAAGGGCAGGGGCGTCGAATCCGGATGGGGCATGGGGCGCAGTCTACCCGTCGGCGCCCGGGCCGACGGTTCACTCAGCCCGCGCCGGGCCGCCATCGGCCGGAGGCCGATGGCCTTCGGTAGGCACAGACAGTCCGCAGGGACTGTCTGTGTCCGACCTCAGCCCACAAGCGGGCTGGCCCCCTGGGGGGAGAGGCCGCGAGGCCTTTCGGGGGGGACGTCACATCACCTCAGCCGTCAGCTCAGCGGCGCTCCGGCGGCACGCTCACTTGGAGCGATGCTGTTGCAAGTGCTCGTTCAGGCTGCGCAACGACCCGAAGATGCGCACGTTGTCGGCATCGTCGGCCTTCAACTGCACCCCGTAGGTCTTGGAGATCACCAGCGCGATTTCGAGGATGTCGATGGAATCGAGCCCCAGACCTTCACGATAGAGGGGGGCGCCCGCATCGATCTCCTGGGGTGTCATCTCCAGGTTGAGGGCCTCGATGATCAGCGCCGCGAGTTTCGCTTCGTGATCGGTCAGTGCTGTGGCGGTGCTCAAGGCGTTGCATTCGGTGGGTCGAGACAGCCGCGAGTGTAAAGGTGCCCCCTCAGGGAAACAAGAATGCCGCGGCAAGCGGCATCAGCCGGGCAGGGTTTCCTCGGCGAGGTAGGTCGCGAGCGTGCCATCGAGTATGGACTTGCCCTCGAGCTCGACCTGCATCGCATAGTGCGCGAGCGGTGGTGTCGCCGCTTCGAGTCGGACCGAAACCACGAAGGCAGTGCCGGCCGGGATGCGTGCGGCATGCAGGCGCACTTCACGCAGCCCGACCAGGTAACCCACACGGGGGTGTGCGGGCTCGGGTGCCGTGACCCGGCGCAGCGCTTCCCAAAGAGCCGCGGTCTGTGCGGCCGCTTCGATCGCGGCGACCGCCGGGACGACGCCATCCGTCGCGAGCGCGCACGTCGGCGGGATGCGGGCTTCCGTGGTCAGGTGCTCGGGGGATTGATCGAGGATCGCCGTGACGAAACGCATCGGCGGCTGGTGCGGCAGGAGCGTTTCCACGGCAGGATGATCGGCCACGTGGCGACTGCGGGCGATGGCCGGTGTCGTGCCGGGGTCGGGATTGGCGGTGCGCAACTCGCCATTGGTGACGATGGACCCGGCACGGGTGACGGCGAATCGGATGGTACCGTCGGCCCGCATGCTGGCGACGAGCTGCAACGGTTCGCCGGGCAGCACCGGCTGCCGCATGCGCGCGAATGCGATGCCGTTGACCGGCACCGGTCTGCCTTGCGTCTTGGTGAGGGCGTCGAAGACCAACGCGAGCTGGGCTACGCCCGGCAGGATCGGTCGGCCGGGGAAATGCCCTTCGAACCAGGCGTTGCCTACCTCGAGATCCATGGGTTCGTTCATTGGCAGCGGGCGGTGATGGCGGCGACCACGAACGAAGGGTAGGCATCGCGCAGCGCCACGATGTCGGGCAGGATGGTGACCTGGTCGAAGCCGTTCGCCGCCAACGCGGCGCACCATTGCTCGGGCGTGAGGAAGCCGCCGTTGGGCCGCCATGCGGGCACCAGCAGCGGCGCGCGGAATGACGCGAGCAGATTGAAGACGAATTCGACGTAGATGGGCCGGTCCGCGAACGGGCGGACGCATTCACCCAGCACCAGCGCGCCGCCGTCGCTGAGGGCCAGGCGGACCTCCGCCAGGGTTGCCGCGAGATCCTTCGCCACGTGCATGACGTTCACGCCGTAAACCAGGGAGCACGAAGCCGGTTCGATGCCAGCCTTGGCGAACGGCGCGTCGATGTCGAGCCAGGTGAACGACAGGGGTAGTCCGGCGCGATAGTCGGGCAGAGATTTGCGCGCGCGTCGCAGGAACGCCGGCACGATCTCGGTGAACCGATAGGCGGCGAGCGACTTGCCATGACCGGCCGTATCGAGGCGTGCGAGCAACGCCTCGGCGCCGCTGCCCAGGCCGCCGCCCAGTTCCAGGACGGTGCCGCCCTCGGCGGGCAGCGCCTGCTCGGCCGCGATCGCGCCGACGGTGTTCGCGATGGCGTACAGCGGGTTGGCGTTGGAGAAGTACTCGAGCCAGGTGCCGATGTGGTCCGGTGCGAAGAGCGCATCCTCGCCGGTCGTGTGGCCCTGCAGCACGCTTGGATACGATTCGGCGGCCAGCGCGGCAATACGGTAGGTGGGGAGGCATGCCGGGTCGTGGGCGTTCTGGGCGGCGGCGAGTTCAACCGGATCGAGCCGGGGTACCGCCGAGGCGCGAAAGCGTGCCGTGTCCACCCGCTCCAACCAGCCGCGCGCGGCCAGGGTGCGGAGGATCCAGGTGCAAGGTACGAGCGCGATGTCGGGGGCCAGTCCGGCGCGCCGGACCGCTTCGTCGACGGTGACCGGTTGCGCACAGGCTTCCTCGAGTCCGGTGTCGCGGAACACCTGAAGCGTCAGCCGGTGCACGTACTCCTCGACGAACTCGCACGAGCGAATGAAGCGATCATCAAAGGCGCCGAGCAGCTCGGCGGGCAACACTTCGTCCAGGGCTCGCTGCGTACCGCTGGAGGGAGGGAGGGTCACGGGTCTGGAGCGGCGACTAGCCGAGCCCGCCCGATACCGCGATCACCTGCCCGGTGATGTACCCCGCCTCATCGGACGCGAGGAACCGGACCAGCGCCGCCACTTCGTCGGGCGTGCCGGTGCGCTGCATCGGCACGACGGATTTCACGCGCTCCTCGGAGAATGCGGTGGCCGTCGTGCCGGCGTCGATCACGCCCGGGGCCACGATGTTGGCGGTGATGCCGCGCGTGGCCACTTCCAGCGCCAGCGAGCGCGAGGCGCCATGCAGCCCGGCCTTGGCCGCCGCGTAGTTCGCCTGCCCGCGATTGCCGATCAGGGCACTCACCGACGAGATGCTGATGATGCGGCCCCAGCGGGTGCGGATCATCGGCAGCAGCAGCGGCTGGGTCACGTTGAAGAAGCCGTTCAGGCTGACGTCGATCACCCGCGACCACTGCTCCCCGGTCATGCCGGGCAGCGGCGCATCCTCGTGCAGGCCGGCGTTGTTCACCAGCACCTGGATCGCACCGCGGGCGATCAGCGCTTCGAGGGCAGCGCGCGTTGCTTGCGCGTCGGTCACGTCGAAACAGACTGTCTCCGCCGAGCCGCCGGCCGCGACGATCTCGCCGGCGAGCGCGGCGGCCGCGTCAGGATGGGCGTTCGCGTGTGCGATCACGTGCAGACCCTCGGTTGCCAGCGTTCGGCAGATCGCGGCACCGACACCTCCGCTGGCGCCCGTCACGAGGGCGCGCTTCATGGGGACACCGGCACGGCGGCCGGGCCGCGGTGCGGCGCTGGTACGATCGTCATTCCGGTCATTCTAACAAGGCCCGCTGCCGCTCCCATGGTCGATCGATGGCGGGAAGTGCACTAGAATGCAGCGCACTGGCATCGACCGGGTGCGTTCGGAGTCGTGCCGGTGCCTCGAGAGAGCGAACCCATGTCGGATCCGGTGAAGTCGTGTGAGGTGCTGGTCGTGGGCGGCGGTCCGGCCGGGTCCACCATTGCCGCGTTGCTCGCCCAGCAGGGCCGCCATGTGGTCGTCCTGGAGAAGACACGGCATCCGCGCTTTCACATCGGCGAGTCGCTGCTGCCGCTCAACCTTCCGTTGTTCGATCGGCTCGGCGTGCGCGACGAGGTCGAGGCGATCGGCATGCGCAAGAACGGCGTCGAGTTCAACTCGCCGACCCATGATGCGCCGGTGACCCTCGATTTCTCCGACGCGTGGGACAAGAGTTTCCCCTATGCCTACCAGGTGCGGCGCTCGGAGTTCGATCACATCCTGTTCCGCAACGCCGGCCGCAAGGGCGCCGAGCTGCTGGAGGGCGTGCGTGCGAACCGGATCGACTTCGAGGCGGCAGGTCGCGGTGCGCTGGTCACCGCCAAGGACGAGTCCGGCCAGCTGCTGCAGTGGCAGGCGCGATTCGTGATCGACGCTTCCGGGCGCGACACGCTGCTCGCCAACCAGCTGCAGTTGAAGGAGAAGAATCGGCGCCACAACAGCGCCGCCGTGTACGGTCACTTCACCGGGGCGCAACGCCTGCCGGGCGCGGCCGAAGGCAACATCAGCATCTTCTGGTTCGATCACGGCTGGTTCTGGTTCATTCCGCTCGCCGACGGCACCACCAGCGTCGGCGCGGTCTGCTGGCCCTACTACCTCAAGTCGCGCAAGAAGGACGTCACCAGCTTCTTCCACGACACGATCGCGCTGTGCCCGCTGCTCGCCCGGCGGCTCGAAGGCGCGCAACTGGTCGAACCGGCCACGGCTACCGGCAACTACTCCTACTCGGCGCGGCGCTCGTTCGGTCACAACTACCTGATGCTGGGCGATGCCTTCGCCTTCGTCGATCCGGTGTTCTCGTCCGGAGTCTTCCTCGCGATGAACAGCGCGTTCGAGGGCGCCGAGACGGTGCGCACCTGCCTCGACCAGCCGCAGGAGGCGGCAGCGGCGCTGCGGCGCTTCGACCGCGTGATGCGGCGCGGGCCCAAGCAGTTCTCGTGGTTCATCTATCGCGTCACGAATCCGGCGATGCGCGAGCTGTTCATGCACCCGCGCAACGACTGGCGGGTCAAGGAGGCGTTGCTCGCGGTGCTGGCGGGCGACATCTTCCGTGGCACGCCGATCGGTTTCCGGTTGTCGATGTTCAAGGCGATCTACCTGTTCAACTGCGTGCTGAGGCCGAGGCGGTCGCTCCTCGCGTGGCTGCGGCGGCGGCGCATCGTGGGAGAGACGCTGCATGAATCCGCCGCGCACTGATCCGGTCCGGGAGCAACTCGAGGACGAGACCACGCGGGCCGGAGGCGGTTGGCGGGTAGGCGTGACGGATGCCGGTACGGCCGACCCGGGCGGATGGCGCGAAGCCGGCGACATCGCGGCGTTCTGGGCCGGCTATGCGGTCTTCGTCGCCATCACGCTCTTCGCCGGCTTGCTCGCGGCGGTGTTGTGGCGGCTGCTCCCCCGGCGCACCGGCACGCGTGTGGGGCAGTGGATGATCATGGCCGCGTTTCGCATGCAACTCGGGTTCCTGCGGCTGACCGGGCGTTTCGAGTTCGATCTGGGCGCGCTCGATCCGTTGCGGAAGGAGGGCGGCCTCGTCATCGCGCCGAATCATCCGGCGCTGCTGGACGTATTGCTGGTGGCCTCGCGTCTCCCGCGGATCACCGGCATCATGAAGGCCGACCTGTGGAACAACGTCCTGCTGGGCGGCGGTGCACGCCTGGCGGGCTATATCCGCAACGATTCGCCGTGCAGCATGGTGAAGCGTGCAGTCGAGGAAATCGGGCGCGGCAGTCAACTGCTGGTGTTTCCGGAAGGTACGCGTTCGGTGCGGCGGCCGGTCAATCCGTTCAAGCCGGGGTTCGCCCTGATCGCGCGGCGCGCAGGTGTGCCGGTGCAGACAGTCTTCATCGAGACGGCTGCGCCGTTCCTCGGCAAAGGCTGGCCCTGGTGGCGACGGCCGTCCATGCCGATCCGCTACCGGGTGCGGCTGGGCCGGCGATTCATGGTGGACAGGGACGTGAAAGCCTTCAGCGCGATGCTCGAGCAGTACTTCGAAGATGAAATGCGCGTGACGCCACCGGTGCATCGCGATGGTTGATTCGACCACGCCGCCGGTGGGCGAGGGTACGGTGGTGCATGCTCCGCATCCGCCGCTCGAGGGCTACTACGACGGCGAGACGCAGCGGCGCGATTGGGTGCGCGGCATCTTCGATCGCTCCGCTCCCGACTACGATCGGGTCGAACGCATGATGGCGCTCGGTACCGGGTCGTGGTATCGACGACAGGCGCTGCTGCGTGCCGGACTCGCTGCCGGCATGCGCGTGGTCGACGTGGGTGTGGGAACCGGCCTGGTGTCGCGCGAGGCGGCTCGCATCGTCGGTGCCCCCACCTTGGTGACGGGCGTCGATCCGAGCCCCGGCATGCTCGGCGCCGCGCACGTGCCTGCAGGTGTGACGCTGCTCGAGGGTCGCGCCGAATCCATCCCGTTGCCCGATGCGTGCGCCGACTTCGTGAGCATGGGCTACGCGTTGCGCCACATCGGCGATCTCGCCGAAGCGTTCAGCGAGTTCCGGCGCGTGCTGAAGCCCGGCGGCATCGTGTGCGTGCTCGAGATCACCCGCCCGGCGACCGCGTTGCGCACCTGGCTGCTGAAGACCTACATGCGCGGCGTCGTGCCGGCGTTGTCGTGGTTCGTGGCGCGCAATGCCGACACGCCCGAGCTGATGCGCTACTACTGGGACACGATCGAAACGTGCGTGCCGCCCGAGCGGGTGCTCGCGACGCTGACGCACGTCGGCTTCACGCGGGTCGAGCGTCACGTGGAGGCGGGGATCTTTTCGGAGTACCGGGCGGTTCGCGAGGGGTAGGCGGCGCTGCCCCCATCCCAGCCTTCCCCCATCTTCGATGGGGGAAGGGGTGTACGTCCCCTCCCCCGGCTATGCCGGGGGAGGGCGGAGGGAGGGGGCAGCGCTGCCTATCTCACCCGCCCCACCAACAACACATTCGCAAACGGCGTCCCCTCACTCATGGGCAGCGCCTGCACCTCGAAACCGATGGCCGTCAGCACGTCGATCCACTCGCGCAACGGCCGGCAGTACAATTGCGCCAATCGATGACCGCGGACGAACGTCACGACCCGATCGACGCCCTGGCTCACCCGGAACGGCAACCCGGCCGCGGCATCGCCCACGCGCAACAGCAGAACGCCGCCCGGCGACAGCGCATGGCGCACGCGCACCAGCACCGCCTCCTGCTCCGCGCGGGGGATGTAGTGCAGGACGTCCAGGATGACCACCGCATCCACTGCATCGAAGGCTGCCGATCGGATGTCGCCTTGTTCGACTTCTGCACCATCGCCGAGTGCGTGCCGGGCCCGCTCCACGTCGCGCGGCATGAGTTCGATGCCGCGTACCCGAATGCCCGACGGTGCCGGCGGCCAGCCTGAGGGCCAGGCGCCGCGCGCGTGCAACCTGTCGGCCGCCACCAGAGTGGATGCCAGCAGGCCCTGACCGCAACCGAGGTCGAGGACGCGTGCGTTCGGGCGGAAGAGGCCGAGTCGCAGCATCCCGACGAACGCCGGATCGCTCCCGATCTTGCCGCGCGCGAAATGCCACGCGAAGCGGCCTGCCTGCCGGTACGGTGCGGCGGCTGTGTCGACCAGTGCCGCGCGAAACTCGCGCTCGTTCACGTAGTGCCTTCCCGCAAGGTGACCGGCGTGAGGCCGCGCCCGGCGCAGGCATCGAGCAGGCGCGGCAGGACTTCCAGCACCACCGGTCGGTCCGCTGCGGTCCGCGCCGCGTGACCGTCGTGCAACAACAGGATGTCGCCTGCGGCCAGTTTGTCCAGTAGTCGACCGGCGACGTAGTCGGGATTTCGCCGCACCGTGTCGAAGCCGCGACGGGTCCAGCTGGCGAGTTGCAGGTCGAGCTTCGCGAGCACTGGCTCGAGAAACGGATTGCGCAGTCCCGCCGGCGCGCGGAAGAAACACGGTCGCGATCCGGTGATACCTTCCAGCGTGTCCTGGGCGGCAGCGATCTCGCGTTTCATTGCACCGGGTCCGAGCATCGAAAAGTGATGTGCATGGTGCTGGGTGTGATTCTCCACGACATGACCGCGACGGACGATCTCGGCGCACAGGTCGCGGCTGCGCAGAGCGCGTGCGCCAATGCAGAAAAAGGTCGCACGCGCCGCGCGCGCCTCGAGCAGGTCGAGCACATGGGGAGTGACTTCGGGATCGGGCCCGTCGTCGATGGTGATGGCGACTTCGCGGCGCGCGATGGCACTCGCCGGCAGCCGCAGCAGGTTCGGCCCCAACAGGCGGCTGCGCGGCCAGAGCCCCGCGGCCGTCAACAACGCGTGGTTGGCGACGATGGCGCCGGCGATGGTCGGCCACTCACCCGGCGCCAGCATCAGGCCGGCCGCGGCACCGGCGTGCAACCCGAAGGAGCCGAGGATGAGCGGCGAGGGCTGCCAGCGCCGGGCGCTCACGGCGGCGGTTCGCGCGATGTGAAGGCGCGCTGGAACGCGCGCGCGCCCGCGAGGATCGACGAGTGTTGCAGCGCCGGAAAGCGGATGCGTCGCACCGCGTATTCCGCGACGAACATGGCGAGTACGCACGGGAGGGTCAACAGGTTCACGAACGCTGACCAGGTTTCGCGCGGTGCGGCGGAGTACAGCACGACCGCGATCAATGCCATGACAATGAAGAAGAGGGTCCATGCCAGCGTGACCGAACGCGTGTAGCGCTCGATGGCGGGCTGCAGCTCGCCACGGACGATGCGTGCGAAGCGGGTGACCAGCGGTTCGCGTCCCGCCAGGAGCGTGCGGCCGAACAGCACCGCCAGCGCACCCTGCATGGCGAGGTACTGGAGCTGATAGACGAGGCTCGCGTCGGTGCGATTCACGGGCACGATCAGCACTGCCGCGAGCAGTGCCCCTGCGATCAATGCGAACCAGAGTTGCCTCCAGCGCGCATGACGCAGGAGCCAGGCAGCGGTGACCGCGATGGGTGCGCCGGCATAGCAGGTCGCGAGACGCGAGGGCTCGCCAGTGGCGAATACCACGTGAGCCCCGATCGTCCAGGCTGCCACCGCGAGCAGGATCAGCAGCGTCTTGGCGACGGGGATGTGTGAGAGCATTCGGACCGTCAACAGGCGTGATGGGACGAACGCGATTCTAGTCGTTCGGTCCGCCGGGGAATGCCCCCATCACAGCCTTTCCCAATGAAGCGGGCGCTGCGCTGCCCCATCCCCGCCTTCCCCCGCCCCCGGCTTCGCCGGGGGAGGGTTGGGGTGGGGGCAAGCAGCCCGACTACACGTACGCCTCTTCCAACAACGTCCGATACTCCGCCACCGTCGGCTGGCGCGGATTGGTGCCGTGGCAGTGATCCTTCGGCGCTGCTTCGGCGATGCCCTGCAGCGCATCCTTCGGCACGCCCATCGCCTTCAATCCGATCGGCAGGCCGAGTTTCGCGTTGAGATCGTGAATGGCCTGCGCGACATCCGCGCCCTTCGGTAACCCCATCGCGGCCGCAAGCCGGGCGATCTTGTCGCCTACGGCAGGCGTGTTGTACTGGATCACCGCGGGCAGCAACACGGCGTTGAGCGTGCCGTGATGCAGCTTGAGTTCGTGCAACGCACCCAGCGGATGCGACAGCGCGTGCACGGCACCGAGCCCTTTCTGGAAGGCCATGGCGCCTTCCATCGCGGCCATCATCATGTTCCAGCGTGCGTCGCGATCCTGGCCGTCGCGCGTGGCGCGCTCGATATGAGCGGATGCGCGCGTGAGACCGTCGATCGCGATGGCTTCCGCGGGCGGATTCACCAGCGGCGACAGGAACGTCTCGATGCAATGGGCGATGGCGTCCATCCCGGTCGCCGCCGTGAGCATCGAGGGCAGACCGAACGTGAGTTCCGGATCACAGATGGCGACCTTCGGCAGCAGGTAAGGGGAGAGGAACCCCAGCTTGCGGCCGTCGTTCAGCACCATCACGGAACCGCGGCCCACTTCGCTGCCGGTGCCGGCGGTGGTCGGTATCGCGATCAGCGGTGCAACCGCGGCGGTGATCTTCGCGACGCCGCCTTCCACCGCGGCGTACTGCACGAACGGTCCGGGATGCGTGGCCAGCAGGGCGACGGCCTTGCCCAGATCGAGCGAGGAACCGCCGCCCATGGCGATGATGCCGTCGGCACCCGCCTTGCGGTACTGCGCCATGGCGTCCAGGGCCGCCGCTTCGGTCGGATTGGGCGGCGTGCCGTCGTAGACCTCGAAACCCAGGCCGGGATCGAGGTGCTCGCGCAACCGGTCGAGCAGCCCCGAGGCGCGAATGCCGCGGTCGGTGACGATCAGCGGACGCTTGATGTTGAGACGCTTGCACTCGTCGCTCACCAGCTTGATGGCGCCGAAGTCGAACTGCACGGTGGTGAGGTAGTTGATGGTGGCCACTGGAGGATCTTCCGGGTTGATGGGTCTTGTGGTGTGCGGGGTGCGTTTGCCCCCACCCCAGCCCTCCCCCACCGAAGGTGGGGGAGGGAGTGCCTCAGGTGACGGGGCAGAGTAGTACGCTCCCTCCCCCGCCGAAGGTGGGGGAGGGTTGGGGTGGGGGCTGCGTTCAGCGATGCTGCGGAGAATTATCGCACCGCCCCTCACCCCATCGCATCCGGTGGCGCAAGCGGTCGACAGCCGATACCCTTCGGGGATGAACCGCGCGCTCGCCCTCTGTCTACTCCTGGTCCCGGTCGCCGCCATCGCCTCGGGCGGGGCCGACGCTGCCCACCATGCCACGCTGCTCCTGTGGATCGCCGTGATCCTGATCGCGGCGAAGCTGGGCAGCCTGGTCGAGCGCGTGAAGCAGCCGGCGGTCCTCGGCGAGCTTCTCGTCGGCATCCTGCTGGGCAATCTGGGGCTGATCGGCATCGATGTGGCGGCGGGGCTGCCCACGGAGCCCATCATCGCCTTCCTCGCCGAACTCGGCGTGGTCGTGCTGCTGTTCCAGATCGGCCTCGAATCGAACGTACAGCAGATGCTGGCCGTCGGTGCGCGGGCGACGGCCGTGGCGGTGGTCGGCGTCGTCGTGCCGTTCGTCCTCGGCACCATCATCGTCGGGCCGTGGCTCCTGCCCGGCCTGGATGCGCAGGCGTACCTGTTCATCGGTGCCACGCTCACCGCCACTTCGGTCGGCATCACCGGGCGCGTGTTCCGCGATCTGGGCTGCCTGCAGTCGCCCGAGGCCCGCATCGTTCTCGGCGCAGCGGTGATCGACGACGTGCTCGGACTCGTGATTCTCGCGGTGGTCTCGGCGATCGTCACCACCGGCTCGCTCGACCCGACCGGGCTCGCCTGGATCATCGCCAAGGCCGTGCTCTTCCTGACCGGGGCCATCGTGCTGGGCCAGCTCGCCGCGCCATGGTTCTCGCGCGGCTTCGCGCACATCAACACCGGCGTCGGCATGAAGCTCACCGTGGCTCTGGCGACCGGCCTCGTCTTCGCGTGGCTCGCGAGCCTCATGGATCTGGCCCCCATCGTCGGTGCCTTTGCGGCGGGCCTGGTGCTCGACGATGTGATCTTCCGCGACTACGACCGGCCGCAGCTGGAAACCGACATCGATCGGGCATTGGCCGAGGCCGATGCCGACACGCGAACGCGGGTCGGGGCCGCCGTGCAGGCCCACCGGCACCGGCACCTGGAAGAGTTGATCGCGCCCATCGGCCATTTTCTCGTGCCGTTCTTCTTCGTGGTGACCGGCATGCACGTGAAGCTCGATCTGCTGGCGGACCCGCACGCGCTGGCGATCGCCCTTGCACTTGCGGTGGCGGCCATCGCCGGGAAGATCGTCGCGGGCCTCCCGGCCGGGCCGGTGAACCGCTGGGTCGTAGGGTGGGGCATGGTGCCGCGCGGCGAGGTGGGCCTCATCTTCGCCGCGACCGGCATGGGGCTCGGTGTCGTGACGGCATCGACGTTTTCGGTCATCGTCATCATGGTGGTCGTGACGACGCTCGTGACCCCGCCGATACTGGCGTGGCTGATCCGCCGGCAGGCCCCCTCAGGCTAAGATCGGCTGTTGCAACGCAACGGGAGCCAGCGGGAACCCGTCGCGTGTTCGAATGACAAAGCAGCGGCTTTCCGGCCGACCATAACGACTACGAGGAGGAGTACCGATGAAGAACGCCAGGAATCAGCGTGCGGGCGAGAAGGCGAACGGGCGGAGGAAATTCCTGCGGGGAGCCGCCGTTGCGGGCGGCAGCGCGGCACTTGCCGTCACGGCCGGGTGCGGGGTCGGGAGCAACGGGTCCGCGCCGCAGGCGCAATCGGGCGCCGCCGGCGGGGCGCTCGGCCCGCAACTCAACCTGCGGTTCCAGGCCGGATTCCCCAACAAGGATCTGTTCTATGAGCTGTCCTCGATGCTGATCCGCACCGTCTCCGATCTTTCGGGCGGGCAGATCAAGATCGAGCTGCTGCCTTCCGGCGCCGTGGTCGGTGCGTTCGACATGGCCGACGCCGTGCACAAGGGCATTCTCGACGGCTGCATGGCGGTGCCGGCCTTCTGGTACGGCAAGGACAATGCGCTCTCGCTGTTCGGCACCGGCCCGGCCTTGGGTCAGGACGCCAACACGCTGCTCGCGTGGATGGAGTTCGGGGGCGGCAAGGCGCTCTACGAAGAACTCTATCGCGACGTCCTCAAGCTCGACGTGGTCCCGATCCTGTGGGGCCCCATGGGCACGCAACCATTCGGCTGGTTCAAGCAGGAACTGAAGTCCGCGGCCGCGATCAAGGGCGTCAAGTACCGGACGGTGGGCCTGTCCATCGACCTCTTCACCGAGATGGGGGCGTCGGTGGTCGCGCTGCCGGGCGGCGAGATCGTGCCGGCGCTGGAACGCGGCGTCATCGACGCGGCGGAGTACAACAATCCCGCCAGCGACCAGGCCCTGGGCTTCCCCGACGTCGCGAAGGTCTGCATGGTCAAGAGCTACCACCAGCCCAGCGAATGCCTCGAGATGCTGCTCAGCAAGCGCGTGCACGACGCCATGCCGCCGGCCTACCAGCAGATCTTCCGCTACGCAGCCAAGGCGGCCACCGCCGAAATGAGCTGGCGCAATCTCGATGCCTACTCGCAAGCGTGGGAGGAGATGCGCGACAAGCAGGGCGTGCGGTTCGTCGAGACGCCGAAGGACCTGCTCGAGGCCCAGTTGAACGCGTGGGACCGGGTGATGGCGGCGAAGTCGTCGGCCAATCCGTTCTTCGCGAAAGTGCTCGATTCGCAGCGCGCGTTCATGAAGCGCGCGGTGGGTTACCAGGTCAAGTTCACGAACGATCCGCGCCAGGCCTACGAGCACTTCTTCGGCAAGGCATGAGAGTCGCGCCGCGATCCGAACGCGCTTCGCGCTGAAGATCGCGGCGACCCCAGTGCGCCGCAGCGCCGCAGCAGCGATACCCAAAACGAGGAGAACGGGGCGTGAATTCCTTTCTGTTGACGATCGACCGCATCAGTGCCTGGTCCGGCAAGGCCTTCGCCTGGACCATCGTGCTGCTCACCGCGGTCGTGGGCTACGAGGTCATCGTGCGCAAGCTCGGGGCGCCGACCAATTGGGCTTTCGATGTGGCGTTCATGCTGTTCGGCACGCTGTTCATGATGGGTGGCGCCTATACGTTGTCGCGTAACGGTCACGTCCGCGGTGACCTGCTGTACCGCACATTGTCGCCGCGGATACAGGCGTGGATGGACCTCGTGCTCTACGTCGTGTTCTTCATCCCCGGCATCGCTGCGCTGGTGTATGCCGGCTGGGAGTTCGCGGGCAAGTCGTGGGCGCTGCACGAGGCATCCAGCGTCACCGGAAGCGGGCTGCCGGTCTACCCGTTCAAGACGATCATCCCGATCGCCGGCGCCTTCCTGCTGCTGCAAGCGCTGGCCGAGATGATCCGCTGCGTGCTGTGCATCCGCACCGGCCGCTGGCCGGACCGCCTGCAAGACGTGGAGGAAGCCGACGTCGAGCAGCTGAAGGCCATCGTCCAGGCGGCCGAAGTGAAGGGAGCGGCGCGATGAGGATGCTGCGTCTAGACACCCGCACCATCGGCTTCGGCTTCCTCGGGCTGATCGTCCTCGCATACGTCCTGTTCCTGCCGCCGCCCGGGCAGATCACCAACGCCCACATGGGCATGGTGATGCTGGGTCTCATCATCGCGGCGATCCTGCTCGGGTTTCCCATCGCGTTCACCCTGATGGGACTCGGCATCCTGTTCGGCGTCTACGCATTCTGGCGCCCGGGCATGCCGTTCGCGGACAACCCGGTGTTCGACCAGATGGTGCTGCGCACCTACGGGGTGATGACCAACGACATCATCATCTCGGTGCCGCTGTTCATCTTCATGGGCTACATCGTCGAGCGGTCGGGCATCATCGACCGCCTGTTCAAGAGTCTCGAGCTGTCGATGGCGAGGGTGCCGGCCGCGCTCGCCGTGGCGACCATCGCCACGTGTGCGGTGTTCGCGGCGGCCACCGGCATCGTCGGTGCCGTGGTCACCCTCATGGGGCTGCTGGTCCTGCAGCCGATGCTGAAGGCCGGCTACGACGTGAAGCTCGCCACTGGCGCCATCGCCGCCGGCGGCTGCCTCGGCATCCTCATTCCGCCGAGCGTGATGCTGATTCTCTACGGGGCCACCGCCGGCGTCTCTGTCGTGCAGTTGTATGCCGGTGCGCTGATCCCGGGGATCATGCTGTCGATGCTGTATATCGGTTACGTGATGCTGCGCGCGAAGCTCAATCCGAAGATGGCGCCGCCGCTGCCGATGGAGGAGCGCAACGTACCGCGCCGGGTGATCGCGCGCATGCTGGTCACCTCGTTCGTGCCGATCGCGCTGCTCATCCTGGCCGTACTCGGCAGCATTACCGCCGGTTGGGCCACGGCGAGCGAAGCCGCAGCGCTCGGTGCGATCGGCGCCATCATTCTCGCGATCGGGTACCGGCGCCTCACGTGGGAGCGGCTCACCGACGCGGTCTTCCTCACCAGCCGTACCACCGCGATGGTGTGCTGGCTGCTGGTGGGTTCGTGGGTGTTCTCGTCCACCTTCGCGGTCCTGGGCGGGCAGCACATCCTCGAGGGCTGGGTGTATGCGCTCGACCTGTCGCCGGCGGGCTTCCTGTTCCTGTCGCAGCTGCTCATCTTCCTGCTCGGCTGGCCGCTCGACTGGACCGTGATCATCATCATCTTCGTGCCCATCTTCCTGCCGATGCTCACGCACTTCGGCATCGACCCGCTGTTCTTCGGCCTGCTGACCGCGCTCAACCTGCAAAGCGCCTTTCTGACTCCGCCGATGGCCATGGCCGCCTACTACCTCAAGGGCGTGGCTCCGCCGCATGTGACTCTCGCGCAGATCTTCATGGGCATGGTGCCCTTCATGCTGATCCAGCTATTCGCGCTGTTCCTGCTCGCGCTGTTCCCGGCGATCGGTCTCTGGCTTCCGACCGCACTGTACAAGTAGAACCGACTGCCGACATGAAACCACGCGTACTCGTGAGCCGCGAAGTGTTCGACGAAACGCTCGAAATGCTCGCTGAGCATTTCGAGGTCGAATCCAACCAGGCCGACTTGAAGCACACCCCGGAGCAACTGGCGGCCGCATTGGCCGACAAGGACGGCGCCCTCGTTTCCACCTCCGATCGCATCGACGGCGCGCTGCTCGACCGGTGCCCGCGGCTCAAGGTAGTCGCCAACGTCGGTGTCGGCTACAACAACCTCGACCTGCCGGCGTTGACCGCGCACGGCGTCATGGCGACCAACACGCCTGACGTGCTCACCAATTCGGTGGCCGACTACACCTTCGGACTGATCATCGCGACCTGCCGCCGCCTCACCGAGGGCGAGCACTTCCTGCGCGCCGGCGAGTGGAAAGGCTCGCACCTGAAGCAGATGCTGGGGGTCGACGTGCACGGCGCGACGCTGGGCATCCTCGGTTTCGGGCGTATCGGGCAGACCGTCGCCCGACGCGCGAGCGGCTTCGACATGAAGATCCTCTATCACAACCGCACGCGACTGAAGCCGGCGGAGGAAGCACAGCTCGGCGCGCACTACCGAGGCAAGCACGATCTGCTGCGCGAGGCTGACATCGTGGTGCTGCTCACGCCTTACAGCGCCGAGAGCCACCACACCATCGGCGCTGCCGAGATCGCGCTCATGAAGCCGAGTGCGGTACTCATCAACGTGGCGCGCGGCGGCATCGTCGATGATGCGGCACTCATCGAGGCGCTGAAGGCGAAGCGCATCCTGGCGGCCGGACTCGACGTGTACGAGAACGAACCGGCACTGAACCCCGGGTTCCTGCCGCTCAAGAACGTGGTGCTGTCGCCGCATCTCGCGTCCGCTTCTGAACCGACGCGCAAGGCGATGGCGGCGACGGCCGCACGCAACTGCATCGCGGCGCTGACCGGCGGCGAGCCGCCGAACCTGCTCAATCCGGAGGTGCAGCGCAAGCGTTGAAGGGCCCCGCGAACCAGCGGGAGCAAGGGGGGAGACGCATGAAGGCATTGTTCACGCTCGGCCTGCGCGACGCATCCGAGCGCCTGGCGCGCGGCGAGTTCACCAGCGAAGCGCTCACGGCGAGTTGCATCCGGCGCATCGCCGCACTCGAACCGCAGGTCGAGGCGTGGGAATGGATCGACGACACGCGCGCCTTGCGACTGGCACGCAAGGCGGACGAACGTCGCCTCGCCGCGCGCGCCGGCGGCAGTGCGAATGCGGCCGATGTGCTGCCGCTCACGGAACGAGGCTCGCTCGCCGGCATTCCGGTCGGTGTGAAGGACATCATCGAGACGGCGGGCATCCCGACCCGCATGGGCTCTGCGATTTATCGCGACTACGTGCCTCAGCGCTCGGCGCCGCTGCTCGATCGCCTGGCGGCGTCGGGCGCATTCATGCTGGGCAAGACCGTGGCGACCGAGTTCGCTTTCACGGTGCCGAGCCGGACCCGCAATCCGTGGAACCTCGCGCACTCGCCGGGCGGTTCCTCGAGCGGATCGGCCGCTGCCGTGGCGTGCGGCATGGTGCCGGGTGCAATCGGCACGCAGACCAACGGGTCGGTGATCCGGCCGGCGGCCTATTGCGGCGTGGTCGGGTACAAGCCCGGCAAGGGTCGCATCTCGACCGCGGGCATGTTGCCGTTCTCGACCACACTCGATCAACCAGGCGTCTTTGCCCGCAGCGTGGCCGATGCCGGTTTGCTCGCGTCGTGGTTGACCCACTCCGATGGCGTGATCAGCCGGCGCATCGCGGCGCTGCGGACTGCGCCGAGCGTGATCGCGCTCGGCTCGCCGGTCTGGCACAAGGCGGAAGAGCCGATGCGCGCCCGCTTCGTGGCGGACATCGCTGCGTTGCGTGCGGGCGGAGCCACGGTGACGGAACGTGAACTGCCTCACGCTTTCGACGACGGGTATCGAACCCATCGCGTGATCATGCTGTACGAAGCCGCACGGGCATCGCGGGCGGTGCGCAGGCACCACGGTGCCCAGATCACCCCCTTGTTGCGCGACGCGCTCGACGAGGGCGACGGCATTGCGGACGAAGACTATCGTCGCGCGCTCGGGTTGCGGGAGGAACTCACCGAAATGTTGGGAAAATTTCTCGACGATCGCTGCGAGGCGATCATCACGCCGCCGACCACGGGCGAGGCGCCCACCCTTGAGTCCACCGGCGATCCGGCGTTCTGCACGCTCTGGAGTCTTTGCGGTGTGCCTGCCATCACCATTCCCACCGGATTCGGACCGCGAGGATTGCCGCTCGGTCTGCAGATCGTGGGCCGCGCCGGGGAATCGAACCACTTGCTCGCGGTGGCTGCGTGGTGCGAGGCGCGCATGGGATTCAAGGGCATGCTGGCGCGCGGGGAGCGGTCATCGTGATGGTATGGACGGGCGGCGGTTGGGCGTAGACTCCTGATCCGAACACGACGCGGCAGGTGTCCCATGAATCCCACGACCTTCGAATCGACTCTCGAGACCCGCCTGTGGTCACCTTCGCGCACGGCGCGGTTGCGCGCGATGCTGATCGCCGTGTGCATCGTCGCTGCGGCCGTCGGGTTCGTGCTGGGCGATCCGGCCGGACGCTACGCGTCCGACCTCGAACTGATCCGGTTGTTGCGCGGAATGGCGATCGTCAAGTCGATCATCCTGCTGGCCGTTCTCGCACTCCTGTCGTGGCGTTTGCGGTGGCTCACGTTCCGGCCGCTGGTCGTGTCCTATGCTGCGGCTGTCGGCGTCATGAGTTTCGCGTCGGCCCTGGTCTGGCAGCTCACGTTCATCGGCGTGGCGGCATTCCTGTTCCACGCGAGCCTGATCGCCCTGCTGGTCCTGATGCTGCGCGATGATGTCGGCCGGGCGCGCGTGAAAGCGCGCCTGCAGGCGGGCAGGGCAGGTCGCTAGCGCGATCCGCAAGGCACTGACCGAAGTGGTCAGCCTGCCGGTGTCGCGGGCGGTGGCTTCTGCACCACGATGACGCCGCGCGCAACTCGCCGGGCGAAGGCGGTTTCCGAGTCGATGCTCTCGCTGTACTGGAGGATCGCGTAGCCGGTGAAACCGTTGTCGTCGACGATCTCCTGGGCGCGTCGCCGGAAGATCTCGCGGGCCTCGCCGTCGCCGCCGGTGGAGAAGCGCTTCTTGCGCAGGTCGATCGCCACCCGCGTCTCGTCGAGCTGGTTGATCTTCACTTCCCAGTTGGGGGCGAGCGGGTCGATGACGTAGTAGGCGACCACGCCGACAATGACGACACCGACGACCGCCTCGAGCGGCGGATGGAAGCCCGGCGAGATCATCACGCTCTCGTCGGGGATGAGCGGTTCGCTCCCGCAGGCGGCAAGGATTGCCGCGGCCGGGATCAAGGCGGCGAGTTTTTTCATGGTGCGGGCTCCGGAAAGCGTTCGGGATCGCATGGCAGGCGAGATTTGCAATAGTCGGGCCTGCCACCGGAACCTTCGGATGGTCGGGCGGTCGGGCTCCTGCGAGCGCACCGATCGCTTACCATCCACCGGCGCGGCTGTCGGGCATCCGGACCGGCGGACGCACCATATCCGCCCGAATCTGGACCCTTCGATGACCTTACCGCCGCCCCCGCCCGGCGCCGCCATGAAGTTGCCCGGCGGAACGACGCATCGATGACGCAGTCCGCGCTGCTCTACGCGCTCGTGGCCCTGCCGTTCGTGGGCGCGGCGCTGCCGGCCCTGTTGCATGCCCGTGGCCGGACCATGATCGGCTGGGCCGCCGCGCTGGTGCCCATCGCAGGCCTGGTGCTGCTCTGGCTCCTCGGTTCCCAGGTGTTCGACGGCGGGGCCTGGCGCGTGAGCGTTCCCTGGATCGAGACGCTGGGGCTGCACCTTTCGTTCCGGCTCGATGGCCTCGCACTGCTGTTCTGCGGGCTGATCTTCGTCATCGGCCTGCTGGTGATCCTGTACGCGCGCTACTACCTGGCGGCGGAAGATCCGCTCGCCCGCCTGCTGGCACTGCTGCTGGCTTTCATGGGTGCCATGATCGGAATCGCACTGTCCGACAACCTGCTGCTCACCCTGGTGTTCTGGGAGCTCACCAGTCTCACGTCGTTCCTGCTGATCGGCTACTGGAGCCATCGACCCGATGCGCGCCAGGGCGCACGCATGGCACTGGCGGTGACCGGAATGGGCGGGCTCGCCTTGCTCGGCGGCGCCCTGTTGCTAGGCGACATGGCCGGCACCTTCGAGATCTCGGAACTGGTGCGCCGCGGGGACACCATTCGCGCGCATCCGCACTACGCCGTGGCGCTGGTGCTGATCCTCGTCGGTGCCTTCACCAAGTCGGCGCAGTTTCCTTTCCAGTTCTGGTTACCCAATGCCATGGCGGCGCCGACGCCGGTCTCGGCCTACCTGCACTCGGCCACGATGGTAAAGGCCGGCATCTTCCTGCTCGCGCGATTGTGGCCGGCACTGTCGGGCACCGAGCTGTGGTTCTACCTCGTGGCCGGTTCCGGGCTCGTCACCCTGGTGTTCGGTGCCTACACCGCATTGTTCCGCCATGATCTCAAGGGCCTGCTCGCCTATTCGACCATCAGCCACCTTGGACTGATCGTGCTGCTGCTCGGCATGAACACCAAGCTCGCGGCCGTGGCCGCGGTCTTCCACATCATCAACCATGCGACCTTCAAGGCATCGCTGTTCATGGCCGCCGGCATCATCGACCACGAGACCGGCACGCGCGACATGCGCAAGCTGGCGGGGTTGTGGCGCTACCTCCCGTACACGGCCGTGCTCGCGACGGTCGCTGCAGCGGCCATGGCCGGCGTGCCGCTGCTGAATGGCTTTCTCTCGAAAGAGATGTTCTTCGCGGAAACGTTGACGTTGCGGGATGTCGGGGCGTTGTCCTGGATCGTGCCGGCGGTCGCAACTTTCGCCGGTGTCTTCAGCGTGGCCTACTCCACGCGCTTCATCCACGACGTGTTCTTCAACGGTGAATGGGATGCGAGCGAACGCGTGCCGCACGAACCGCCGAGGTGGATGCGTATTCCCGTGGAAGTCCTCGTGGCGCTGTGCCTGCTGGTCGGCATGGCGCCGAACCTGACGGTGGGGCCGATCCTCGCGGTGGCGGGGGCCAGCGTGGTCGGCGGCACCCTGCCCGAATACAGCCTGGCGATCTGGCACGGATTCAACCTGCCGCTCGCCATGAGTCTCATCGCCACCGTGCTGGGACTCGTGCTGTATTTCGGCGCCCAGCGCCTCTACAACCTGCATGCTTTCGAGGGGCGCAGCCCGTGGACCGGCGCGCGCCTCTACCAGATCGTGATCGTGTCGCTCACGAAGTTCGCGCGGCGGTTCACCCATTTCACCGCGAACGGCAGCCTGCAGCGACAGGTAGCCGTGTTGGTGGCGGTGATGCTGGCCGTGGGCTGGTGGCCATTCGCAGGCGGTATCCCCGAGCGGGTGCTCGATCGCTACACGCCGCTCGACGCGATCGCGGTGATCGGTTGGCTCGTGCTGGTGATCGCGCTTGGCGCCACCATCGCCATGCACCGGCAGCGCTTGACCGCGCTGATTCTCGTCGGGGCCGTGGGACTCATGGTGGCGGCGGCGTTCGCCTGGTTCTCGGCACCGGATCTGGCGCTCACGCAGCTCACGGTCGAGGTAGCGACGATCCTGCTGATGCTCCTCGCTCTGCCGTTTCTGCCGGCCACGACACCGATCGAATCGTCGCGGCTGCGGCGCGCACGCGACGGTGTCATTGCGGCCGCGTGCGGTCTCGGGCTGGGCGGTGCCGCGTGGTGGATGATGACGAGCGCAGGATCCTCGGTGTCGTCCGAGCACGTCGCGCGCAGCGTGCCGGGTGGCGGGGGTACCAATGTCGTCAACGTGATCCTGGTGGACTTTCGCGGTTTCGATACCTACGGCGAGATCACCGTGCTGGTGGTCGCCGCGCTTGGTATCGTCGCGCTTCTGGCGGGGGCACCGAGCGAGCGGGAATCCGGCGAAGCACCGGCGTTCCGCCCTGCCATGCTGGCACTGCTCGCACGCGCGCTGCTCCCGCTGGCGCTGCTGCTCAGTGCGTACCTGTTCCTGCGTGGGCACAATCTGCCGGGCGGCGGATTCGTGGCCGGGCTCATCACCGGGGCCATCCTGGCAGTGCTGTACGTGGGCAACGGAGCGGCGTGGAGCCGGCGGCAGTTGCCGCTCGATTTCCCGGGCCTGATGGTGGCAGGTCTGGCGATCGCGGCTGCGACCGGGCTCGGCGCCTGGCTGTTCGGACGGCCCTTCCTCACCAGCGCGCATGGACACGTGCATCCACCGATCATCGGCGAACTGCATCTCGCGACAGCCGCGTTGTTCGATCTCGGCGTCTACCTCGTGGTGGTGGGCGTGACCATGCTGATCCTGGAACAGCTGGGACGCTTGGTACCCCGGCGGGAGGTCGATAGCTGAATGGAACTCCTGCTGGCCTCCGCGATCGGCCTGCTCGCTGCAGCGGGCGTCTATCTCTGCCTGCGGGCACGCACGTTTGCCGTGGTGCTCGGACTCGCCTTGCTGTCCTACGCCGTCAACCTGTTCGTTTTCGTGGCCGGCGGCATTCGCATCGGACAGCCGCCGATCGTCGGTGCTGCGGTGGCAATGGCCGACCCGTTGCCGCAAGCGCTGGTGCTGACCGCCATCGTGATCGGATTCGGCATGACGGCCTATCTTGTCGTCCTGTCCATGCGCGCGCGGGCAACCACGGCGAGCGATCATGTGGACGGAGGCGATACGCCGCGATGAACCACTGGATCGTCGTCCCGTTCCTGCTCCCGGCACTGACGGCGTGCGGACTACTGTTGGTGCGCGAACGGCTGGCGACGCAACGTGTGGTGTCGCTGGTGTCGGTGCTGGCATTGCTGGTGGTGTCCGCGGTCCTCGTCCATCAGGCTGCCGGCGGCGACTTCGGCGTCTACGCCTTCGGCGACTGGCCGGCCCGGATCGGCATCGTCTTCGTGCTCGACCGGCTGTCGGCCCTGATGGTCTGCCTCACCGCGGTCGTGGCGTGCGCGAGCGTGCTCTACGCGGTCCAGGGTTGGGACAGTCGCGGCGCGCATTTCCACGCGCTCTTCCACTTCCAGTTGATGGGGTTGAACGGCGCATTCCTGACGGGCGACCTGTTCAACCTGTTCGTGTGCTTCGAGCTGATGCTGATCGCGTCGTACGCACTGCTGCAGCACGGCGGCGGTGCACAGCGCTTGAAGGTCGGAATCCATTACGTGGTGCTGAATCTGCTCGGTTCGGCGCTGTTCCTCGTGGCCGTGAGCATGCTCTATCGCGTCGGCGGGACTCTCAATATGGCCGATCTCGCCGTCGCGCTCGCCAACGCGCCGCCGGAGCAGGGGCCGTGGATCCGATCCGGGGGACTGCTGCTCGTGATCGTGTTCCTGCTGAAGGCGGCAGCGGCACCGTTGTATCTGTGGTTGCCCGGCACCTACGCCGCTGCATCGGCACCCGTTGCAGGATTGTTTTCGGTCCTCACCAAGGTGGGGGTCTATGCGGTGGCCCGCGTCGCGTGGATCGTGTTCGGCGCGAGCAACGTCATGGAGGCGTTCGCGGCTATCGTGCTGCCGGCGGCACTGGTTTCGCTCGTCTGCGCGGCGTTGGGTGCTTTCGCTGCCGTTACCCTGACCCAGCTCGCATCGTGGCTGGCGCTTGCGTCGAGCGCCATGGCCCTGGCGGCCGTCGGGCTGTTCTCGATCGCGGGTCTTGGTGGCGGGCTGTATTACCTGCTCGCGAGCACGCTCGCCATCCCAGCATTGTTCCTGCTCGCCGACGCGCTCGGCGGCGCCCGGGGCAGCTTCGGCGATCGGCTGTGTCGCGCACCGCGCATGCATGGAGCCGCGGCGATCGGAGTGCTCTACGTCGTCGTGGCTGTCGTAGTGGCAGGCTTGCCGCCGCTCGCCGGATTTCTCGGCAAGGTCTCGATCCTGCAAGGGGCGGGCGCCATGCCGTGGGTGTGGGGGATCATCCTTTGCACCTCGCTGCTCAACCTGGTGGCACTGGTCCGTGCGGGTACTCGTCTGTTCTGGTCTGCGGCGCCGGACCCATGCAACGGACTGCCATCCGCGGCCTCGGCCGCGCGCCTGGCGCCCGTAGGGTTGCTGGTTGCGGCGATCATGGCGCTCACGATCTTTGCGGGTCCCGTGGATCGGTATGTGCGCCAGGCCGCCCAGGACGTGGTCACGCCCGGCGACTACGTCGATCGGGTGCTCGGAGCAACGGCGTTGCGCTGGACGATTCGGGTGGAGCCGGACGCGGCAGAGGGGGCGCGGCAATGATGGCGCGCCTGCTGCCGCACCCGCGCCTGTCGCTGGCGCTGGCCTTGCTCTGGCTGCTGTTCAACCAATCGCTGACGGTCGGCCACGTGCTCCTCGGGGTGGTGCTCGGGTTCGTCATCGGGCGGGCGGTTCAAGCGACCGTGCCGACGTTGCCGCGCATCCGAGCGCCGATGAAGGCACTGCTCTACGTGGGACTGGTGCTGCGCGACATCCTCGTGGCCAACGTCGACGTCGCGCGCCTGGTGCTGAGCCCGCTCGCGCGCTTGCGGCCGAGGATCGTCGTGGTGCCGCTCGATATCGACCAGCCGATGGTGGCGAGCTTGCTCGCTGTGACTGTCACTCTCACCCCCGGCACGGTCTCGGTGGACCTCGATCTGGGTGCTCGCGAGCTCACCATTCACGCGCTTGATGCCGAGGATGATGCGACGGTGATCGAGGCGGTCAAGTCCCGGTACGAGCGGAGGCTGAAGGAGATTTTCGTATGCTGAGTAACGCCCTCGTCATCGCCGCGCTGCTGTTCGGCTGCGCGCTCCTGCTCAACGTCTGGCGGCTCGTCGTCGGACCGGACGCCGTGGACCGCATCCTCGCGCTGGATACCATGAGCATCAACGTCGCGGCATTGCTCATCCTGTTCTGCATCCGGACGGGAAGTCCGCTCTACTTCGAGGCCGCGCTGCTCATCGCCGCGCTTGGCTTCATCGGGACCGTCGCGTTGGCGAAGTATCTGCTGCGCGGCGACATCATCGAATGAGGGAAATGCCGTGATCGTCGATGCCGTGGTTTCGATCCTGGTACTCGTGGGCGCGGTCTTTGCGCTGCTCGGTTCCATCGGGCTCGCGCGTTTCCCCGATCTGCTGACGCGACTGCACGGGCCGAGCAAGGCGACGACGCTGGGCATCGGCGGATTGCTGCTGGCCTCGATCGTGTTCTTCTCCACCCGCGGTGACGGTGTGAGTCTGCACGAGTTGCTGATCACGCTGTTCGTCGCGATCACGACGCCGGTGAGCGCACAGTTGATCGCGATGGCGGCACGGAAAGCGTCCGACCGGAAGCGCCCGGAGCCGCCGCACTCGCCCTAGTCCAGGGTCGTGCCATGCCTCCGGAATCCGTGCGTTTCCGCACAGTCGGGGAGCGGGCCAGCGATTACCTTGTCATCACTGCGCTGCAAGCGCGCGGTATCCAACTTTTCCAGGAGACGACGACATGAACGGAATCGACAAGCGCTCCCATCTCGCGCTGCTGCTGGCCGCCGCCCTGGCGGTAGGCGGCTTGTATGGCTGCAAGCAGGAAGGTCCTGCGGAAACCGCCGGCAAGAAGATCGACAACGCGGTCGAGAAGACCGGCGAAGCGCTCGAGAAGGCCGGTGAGAAGACCGGCGATGCCCTCGAGAAAGCCGGGGAGAAGATCGAGGACACGGTCAAGGGCGAGAAGAAGTAGCGCTGGTCGGCGGGTGGCCCGTGCTCCCGAATGCCCCCACCCCAGCCCTCCCCCGGCAAAGCCGGGGGAGGGAGCCGTACACCCCTTCCCCCGACGTCGTCGGGGGAAGGCCGGGATGCGGGCCGACGACTCTAGCCGCGTTTGCGCCGTGCGACCCACCCCAGGCCGACAAGACCGAGACCCATTAGTGCATAGGTCGAAGGTTCCGGCACCGGCGTGATCTCGTAGAGGACGGTCCGGTTCGAGCCGGCGGCGGTGGGAATGTCCTCCAGCGCCTCGTTGGCGACCGCGAGAAAGATCTTCCCGTTGGCCTCGAAGGCGAGCAGACCTTCGGGCCGGACTTCCGAGGCGAGATCGCCGACGATCATCTGCAGGAAGGTCGCGTTGGCCGGATCGGTGATGTCGAACACGGCGACTGCGCTGCGCGTGGTGCGCTCCATTCCGATGAAGGCGAGCGTGCGACCGGCGATCGTGAACAAGGCGACGCCCTCGGGCTCGACGCCCTTGTCGTCGCTGCGACCGTCGGCGTACAGGCCGAGCGCGTGGGCCTGCTTGTCGAGGATGTCGCCGCTGTCGAAGACCAACGCGCCATTGGCGTCGCGGATCGAGAAGGAACGGCCACCGTAAGAAACGATTTCGGTGAATCCGGTAGGCCCTGCGCCGAGGCCGTCCGCACCGATCAGCGACACATTGAGACGCCCGAGGTTACCCGGCTGCTTGAGGTCGGCAGCGTTCGGGAACGCTGTCGGATCCAGGACGATTGCGGAACTGCTGAGGCGGCGCAGGTCGCCGTCGTCGGTGAATGCGTCGCCCTCGTTCGCCATGACGTAGAACGTGCTGCCGCCCGCGGAGTAGGAAGCGATGCCGTCGGGCATGTACATGCTCTTTACCGGCACGTTGCGGAACGCCACGCCGGCGTCCTGGTCGGTGGGATCGATCTGGTTGCCGGGCAGGCTGTAGTCCTTGAGGCCCAGCGGCACGATGCTCGTGAAGGTCCTGGTGTTGAGGTCGAGGACGCCGATCGCATTGGCTTCCTGCAGCGTCACGTGGGCCGTGTTGCCGTCGGGTGAGATCGCGATGTACTCCGGTTCGAGCGCGATCGATGCCGCGAGCCCGGCCTGAATCCGCACGCCAGCCGAGCGCAACGCCGACTCCTGTCCGTCGAAGGCGGTGAAGCCGACCGTATGCACGACCGAGCTGCCCGGTGCCGCTGCGTTGAAGTCGATGATGCTGACGCTGCCGGCCGGATTGAACGTCGTGCCCGAAGCCACGTAGCGCTCGCCTTCATTGGCAACGAGCACCATGGAGCCGTCGGCACTCCAGGTCACCATGTCGGGTACGTTGCCGACGGCGACACCGCCGAGATTGGCGGCGCCGACGGTGGCGGCACTGAGGAACGCAGTGGTGTCGAAGAACTGCACGCTGCCGAGACCGTCGCGCGCGACGGCGTTGCCGAAGGCGACGGCCGCCACGCCGTTGCGAATCGAGATGCTGTTCACGCCGCCGTACACGCTGGTGGTCTCGAAGGACTTCAACAGATTGCCACCGAGGTCGAGCACGTCGATGCCGTTGCCGCCGATCACCCAGAGATTCTGGTTGGCACCGTCGAACGCCACGATCTCGGAGGAGCGGCCGGCGTTGGCGGCGAAATGGTCGAAGGACCATTGCTTCTCGACCGCCTGGATCGGACCGGCGGCAGGTGTCGTTCCGGCGGTGGTGAGGAAGAGGACGCCGAGCAGTGTCGGCATCAATCGATGTGAAACGGCCATGGTGGTCTCCGGTTGCTGTTCTTGGGTGTGGGCCTGACTCCTGAAAGTACCCACGCCGTGTGACATTGGTCTGATGTGGTGAGTGATCCGAAAGAACTACGTTTTGCCCGGTGATTCCATCGGCTTACGCCTTCTGCCGGACCGCGGAACCGGATTGTCAAATCGGTCCCCTAGGCTTGCCTCGCTATCCGCCAGGCATGAAGTCTTCGCAGGCGGTCGATCCCGAGGAGGCAACCCGATGGCCATCAGAATCCTTGCGTCAGCGCTGCTCGTCCTGCCGGTCGCGGTTGCGGCCCAGTCGGAAACGGCGACCACAGTCCGCTTCGCCACGTTCAACGCGTCGCTCAACCGCAATGCGTCGGGCGAGCTCCTGTCGGATCTCGCGAACCCGGCCGGAGCGGGTCTCGGGGATCCGGTTTCCCGGCGCATCCTCCAGGCGCAGAACGTCGCGCAGGTCATCCAGCGCATCGCACCGGATGTAGTGCTCATCAACGAGTTCGATCACGACCACGCGGGCATCGCAGGCTCTTCGAGCACGGCGAACGCGCTCGGCTACACGAGCCTCGCGCACCAGCGCTTCCAGAGCAACTTCCTCGGCGTTCCGCAGGGCGGGGCAAGCGCCATCTCGTATGCGTACGGCTACACGCCGACCACGAACACCGGGATCGCCTCGGGTTTCGATCTCAACAACAACGGTTCCATCGGCGGCGGCGACGACGCCTTCGGCTTCGGCAACTTCGCCGGGCAGTTCGGGATGACGATCTATTCGAAGTACGAGATCGTCGGCGTGCGCACCTTCCAGAATTTCCTGTGGAAGGACATGCCGGACAACCTGCTCACCAGCGATCCCACCGCGAATGATCTCGCGGCGTTCTACTCGCCCGAGGAGATCGACGTGCTGCGCCTGTCCTCCAAGAATCACGTCGACGTGGTCCTCAACATCGACGGGCAGGAGGTGCATTTTCTCACCGCGCATCCGACACCGCCGGTGTTCGACGGCTCGGAAGATCGCAACGGCAAGCGCAACCACGACGAAATCCGCTTCTGGAAGGACTACGTCAATGGCGCTTCGTATATCTACGACGACCAGGGCGGTACCGGTGGGCTGACGTCCGACGCCGTATTCGTGATCGCGGGCGACTACAACGCCGACCTGCTCGACGGCGACAGCTTTCGCGATGCACCGTTCAACGCCATCGGACAACTGCTGAACGATCCGAAGGTGAATACGAGCGTGACGCCGCAAGCCCCCGGCGGCACCGAGCAGTCCGCCCTGCAGGGCGGTGCCAATGCGAACGACGTCGGCGATCCCCGCTATGACACCGCCGACTTCGCCGACACGCCGGCCGGGACGGCCGCGGGCAATCTGCGCGTCGACTACGTGCTGCCGTCGAGCAACACGACCATCGTCGGCAGCGGCGTGTTCTGGCCGGAATCGACGGATCCCCTGTTCCCGCTCGTCGGCACCTTCGGCAATCCGAATCTGTTCAGCGGATTCCCCACTTCGGACCATCGCGCGGTGTGGGCGGATGTGGCGATGCCCGTCCCCGAGCCGGGCACTTGGGGCTTCATGGGTCTCGGTCTCGCCGTTCTGGCCGGTGCCGCGACCCGCCGTCGTGCCAATCATTGAACCGGAGCATTCCCATGCGAAGAAGACTTGTTTGTGCACTCGTATTCGGACTTCATGCCGTCGCGGCCGCTGCCGCACCTCTCGAGTACATCGGGCAGAACATCGTTCCGACGGGCGCTCAGTACGCCGGCACGACGATCGGCGGCCTTTCGGGCATCGACTTCGATGCCGCGGCGAGCCGGTACTGGGCCATCAGCGATGACCGCAGCCAGTTGAACCCGGCGCGTTTCTATGACCTCACGCTCGATCTGTCGCAGTTCGCGCGGTCGAGCGCGCCCGGTTCGGCCGGCGTGACGTTCACCGGGGTCACGAATCTCAAGACGGTGGCGGGCACCGACTTCGCGGCGTTGACGGTCGATCCGGAGTCGATCCGCAAGGTGGGAGACACCCTGTACTGGTCCAACGAAGGTCAACGGACCGCCGCGGGATTCCAGAATCCCACCGTCCGCTCGATGGACCTTGCCGGCAACCACACGGGGGACTTTGCCGTGCCGACGCGCTTCAACCCTGTCGGCGACGCCTCGGGTCTGGTGGCGGGCGACGCGGGCATCTACAACAACCTCGCCTTCGAGAGCCTCACGCTGTCCACCGACCGCACCAAGCTGTACGTCGCGGCGGAAAACGGGCTTGCCCAGGATTCGTTGCCGGTGACCCAGGCCACCAACCAACCGTCGACGACACGCGTCGTGGAGTTCGATGTCGCGACCCGTTCCGCCCAGGCGGAATACGCCTATGAGGTAGGGCCGCTGACTGCGCTGCCGTCCCCCGCCAGCGCCTTTGCGACCAATGGCCTGGTGGAGATGCTCGCGGTCGGCGATCGCCAGTTCCTGACGGTCGAGCGGTCGTTCGCGACCGGCGTGCCGGGCAACGGCATCCGCATCTACCTCGCCGACGCCCGCAATGCTTCGGACGTCTCCGCCCTCGACTCGCTCGAAGGTGCGACGTTCACACCCATGAGCAAACAACTGCTGCTCGATCTCAACACATTGACCAACGACGATGGTTCCCCTTTGCTTCTCGACAATATCGAGGGCATCACGTTCGGTCCCGGGTTCGGACCGTACGCGCAGACGCTCATCCTGGTCTCCGACAACAACTTCTCCGGCACGCAGTTCACCCAGTTCGTCGCTCTCGGCCTGACGGCCCCGATTCCGGAACCGGAAACCTATGCGCTGCTGGGCGCGGGGTTGGTACTGCTCGCCTTGCGGCGGCGGCCTCAGCCCTCGCCGGGCCGCCATCGGTCGGAGACCGATCGCCTTCGGTAGGCACAGACAGTCCGCAGGGACTGTCTGTGTCCGACCTCAGCCCACAAGAGGGCTGGCCCCTTGGGGGGAAGGGCCGCAGGCCCATCGGGGGGGCGTCACCTCAGGCCTTCCGGCCGTAGCCGCGCATCGCCACGAAGTTGCCCGCCACCGCGAGACCGATGCCGATCCAGGTGGCGGAGGTCCAACGGTAGTTCTCGAAGAATGCCGAGATGATCAGCGCGATGACCGGCACCATCACGCCGATGTAGCCGGCGCGGCCCGTGCCGATGCGGCCGAGCAGCGTCAGGTACGAACCGAATGCGATGATCGAGCCGAAGATCGTGAGCCAGGCCCACGACAGGATATAGCCGGGACGTACGTCGAAGGCGATCGGTGTCCCCGTGAATAGGACCCACGCGGTGCAACCGATCGCACCATAGGTCATGCCCCACGCGAGGGCGGGCCACACCGCGATGCCGCGCTCGCCGTTGCGCACGGCGATGGCCGATGCGAAGGCCTGGACCGACACGGCGATGGCGGTAAGCGCGATGCCGACCAGAGCGGTCGGGCTCGCCGACAGCCGGGCGAGTTCCGGTGAGAACACCAGCAGGATCCCGGCGATGCCGAACACGCCGCCGAAGGCCACGCGCCGACTCAATGGGGTCCCGTACAACAGGCGAGCACACAGCATGTTGGCGATCGGGCTGGCGGAATAGCCGACGGCGACGAGACCCGACACCACGCGCGCTTCGGCTTCGTAGACGCATACGTAGCCCGCGCTGTACATGAGCAGCCCCTGCAGCGCGAGATACGCGTGTTCGCGGCGACCGTACCGCAGGCGCTCATTGCGGACGAAGCAGATGCCGAAGAGCAGCAGCGCGGCAGCCACGAAGCGCCATGCCACGGACACGACGGGCTCGACGATGCCCAGCTGGTAGGTGATGGCGATCCAGGTGGAACCCCAGATCAGGACGCAGATCCAGTAGAGCGCGAGAGTTGGCAAGGGCTGCAGGCGGTGCGCGAAACCCGGCATGGTAGTCGACTGCTGCTCCGGCAGGGTGCTCGGGATAGAATTGCACCCCGCTGCTCCCCTTCGTCCTGCCGCGTTGTCCGCGCCCGCCTCCAGAACCGCCGCTCCCCGCTCTGCCCTCGATCCGCTGTTCGCCCGCATCGCGGATTGCATGCTTGCCGATCAGGGCCGCCTGCGCGCGCAGCTCGCCCGTCTGCGCGATGCGCAGCAACCGCCGCCGGACCAGATCGAGGCGATAGTCAAGGCGATCGACACTTCGATCGCCCGCGTGGCGCAGCGGCGTTCGAGGATGCCCGCACTGCGATACCCGGAAGAGCTGCCCGTGAGCGAGCGTCGCGACGACATTGCGGCGGCGCTGCGCACCAATCAGGTGGTCATCGTCTGCGGCGAAACGGGGTCGGGAAAGACCACGCAGCTGCCCAAGATCTGTCTGGAGATCGGACGCGGCGTAACCGGACTGATCGGGCACACGCAGCCGCGCCGGATCGCGGCGCGCACCGTCGCTGCGCGCATCGCGCAGGAACTCGGGTCACCGCTGGGCGATCTGGTCGGCTACAAGGTGCGGTTCCACGATCAGATCGGCCCCGAGCCGTTCGTGAAACTGATGACCGACGGCATCCTGCTTGCCGAAACTCAGACGGATCGCAGCCTGCGCGCCTACGACACCATCATCGTCGACGAAGCGCACGAGCGCAGTCTCAACATCGATTTCCTGCTTGGTTACTTGCGCCAGCTGCTGCCGCGGCGGCCGGATCTCAAGCTGATCATCACCTCGGCGACCATCGACGCCGAGCGCTTCGCGAAGCATTTCTTCGACGCCCCCGTGGTGGAAGTATCGGGACGGCTGTATCCGGTGGAAGTGAAATACCGGCCGCTCAAGCCGGACGAGCAGGGCGAGGCCCCCGATCTCGGTGAAGCTATCGCCGATGCGCTCGACGATCTGTATCACGCGCATGGACCTGGCGATGCGCTGGTGTTCCTGCCCGGCGAACGCGAGATCCGCGAGACGGCCGAGCACCTGCGCAAGCATCCGGTAGGACGACACCGCGCCGGGATGGTCGAGATTCTGCCGCTGTTCGCCCGCTTGTCGGCGGCCGAGCAGGACCGCGTGTTCAAGCCCGACACGGGACATCGCGTGGTGCTCGCGACCAACGTGGCGGAGACTTCGCTCACGGTGCCGCGCATCCGCTACGTGGTCGATCCGGGTTTTGCACGCATCAACCGTTACAGCTACCGCAACAAGGTGGAAATGCTGCAGGTGGAGCCGATCTCGCGCGCGTCGGCCAACCAGCGCGCGGGGCGCTGCGGGCGCGTGTCGAGCGGCGTGTGCGTGCGCTTGTATGGCGAGGACGAGTTTGACGCCCGGCCCGAGTTCACGGATCCGGAGATTCTGCGCTCGTCGCTCGCGTCGGTGATCCTGCGCATGAAGGCGCTCAAGCTGGGCGAACCGGAAAGCTTCCCGTTCGTGGAGGCGCCGCAGCCGCGGATGATCGCCGACGGCTACCAGCTCCTGACCGAACTCAACGCGGTGGACGAGCGGCACACCCTCACGGCGGTCGGTGCCCAGCTCGCGAAGCTGCCGATCGACCCGCGTATCGCCCGCATGATCGTCGCGGCGAAGCAGGAGAACTGCCTGAAGGAAGGGCTGATCATCGCGGCGGCGTTGTCGGTGCAGGATCCGCGCGACCGCCCGATGGAGAAAGCCGACGCTGCCGACCAGGCGCATGCGTTGTTCGTCGATGAGCGCTCGGACTTCCTCGCCTATCTCAAGATGTGGGAGTTCTACGACGAGCTGCTGAAGCACAAGAAATCCACGCGCAAGCTGCAGGCGGACTGCCGTGACCGCTTCCTGTCGTGGCTGCGGCTGCGCGAGTGGCGCGACCTGCACGGGCAACTCCATGCCCTGGTGTCGGAGCTCGGCTGGCGCGAGAACGAGAAGCCTGGAGACTATGCGCAGGTTCATCGCGCGCTGCTGGCAGGGCTGCTCGGCAACATCGGCATGAAGAGCGAGGACGGCGGCGACTATCTGGGCGCGCGCGGCATCCGTTTCCACGTGTTTCCCGGATCGGCGCTGCGCCGGAAGCAGCCGAAGTGGGTGATGGCCGCGGAGTTGACCGAGACCACGCGCCTGTTCGCGCGGAGTGTTGCCACCGTCGAACCCGAATGGATCGAGCAGGTCGGCGCCCACCTCGCGAATCGGCAGCATTTCGATCCGCATTGGGAGAAGGCTTCGGGGCAGGTCATCGCCTACGAGCGCGTGATCGTCTACGGGTTGACGGTGGTGGCTCGTCGCCGCGTGAGCTACGGACCCATAGCGCCCAAGGAAGCGCGCGAGATCTTCATCCGGGGTGCGCTGGTGGACGGCGACTCGAAACTCGATGCGCCGTTCCTGCGGGCCAATCGTGCGCTGGTGAAGGACGTGGAGGCACTCGAACACAAATCGCGGCGCCACGACGTGCTGGTCGATCCCGAGGTGATGGTCGCGTTCTACGGCAAAGTGGTCCCGGAGGGTATCTGGAACGTCGGCGCGTTCGAGCACTGGCGCAAGGAGGCCGAGCGCGCCAACCCGCGCCTGCTCTACATGACGCGCGAGGCGTTGATGCTGCACGCGGCGCAGGACATCACCGCCGCGCGTTTTCCCGACTCGATCGAGATGAACGGGGTCACGTACGCGCTCAAGTATCGGTTCGAACCCGGCCATCCGTTCGATGGCGTGACCATGACCGTGCCGCTGCATCTGTTGAACCAGGTGGACGAGCGGCGCTGCGAGTGGCTGGTGCCGGGACTGTTGCGCGACAAGGTCACCCACCTCGTGAAGGATCTGCCCAAGGGCCTGCGCAAGCATTTCGTGCCGGTGCCGCAGGTGGTGACGGCCGTGCTCGGTGCGATCGAGCCCGATGCGGTACCTCTCACCGAGATCCTGTCGGAGGTGTTGCTGCAGCAGACCGGCGTGGAAGTATCCAAGGATGCGTGGAACACGGCGGATGTCCCCTCGCACCTCCGCATGAACTTTCGCGTGGTCGACGATCACGGTGCGGAAGTGGCGACGGGGCGCGATCTGCCGGCGCTGCGCCTGCAGCTCGGTGTGAAGGCGCGCCGGCAATTCACCGAAACGGCGCGCAGCTCGTTCGAACGCCAGGGTGTCACCACCTGGGATTTCGGTGAACTGCCGGAGCAGGTGGAGTTCGTGCGCGCGGGGCAGAAGCTGGTGGGCTATCCGGCCATCGTCGACGAGGGAAAGTCGGTGTCGCTGGGGTTGCTCGACACCGAGCAGGAGGCGGAAGCGGCGACTCATCGGGGCTTGCGCCGGTTGTTCCAGTTGTCGGCGGTGGAACAGGTGCGGCATCTGGGGCGCAGCTTGCGCGGCCTGCAGGAGATGGCGCTCAAGTACACGCTGCTCGCCGAGATCGACGGCACGCGGGCGCACGACAAGGCGTCCGCCATCGAGAAGCTGCAGGAGGAACTGGTCACCGCCATCTGCGATCGTGCGTTCTTCGTGGAGGAAGACCGCATCCGCGACAAGGCGGCTTTCGATGCGCGGGTTGTCAAGGCGCGCACACGGCTCACCGATGTCGCGAACGAAGTGTGCAGCCTCGTGAACGAGATCCTGACCGAGTACTACGCGCTGCGGCCTCGCATCCAGCAGCCCGGCGCCCAGGCCTGGCAGCGGTTGATGAACGACATCAAGGCGCAATTGAAGGCGCTGCTGCCCAACGGTTTCATCGTGAGCGCACCGTACGCGCGCCTCAAGCACTACCCGCGCTACCTGAAGGCGATCGACGTGCGGCTCACCAAGTTTCCGTCCAACCCGACCCGCGATGCCCAGTGGCAGGACACGCTAGCCAACTGGTGGCGATCATGGAGCCAGCGTCTCGAGATGGACCGAGCGCGCGGCGTGCGCAATCCGAAGCTCGAGGAATTCCGCTGGATGCTGGAGGAGCTGCGCGTCTCGCTCTGGGCCCAGCAGTTGAAGACACCCTATCCGGTTTCGTTCAAGCGCGTGGAGAAGGCCTGGGAGGAGATCTGACGGGTGTGGTGACTACTCCCCCCGAACGGCCAGAGGCACTTCGCCCAAACGGGCCAACCCGGCGCCGGCTGCGGCTAGCGCTCGTCAGCTTCCGGACAGCGCCGAATGGACCCAGCGCTCGAGTGTCCCCTGATCCATGGCGCCCGACTGGCGGGCGATCTCGCGGCCGCCACGGAAAGCGATGACGGTCGGAATGGAGCGGATGCCATAGCGGCCGGCGATCGCGGGTGCCGCCTCGGTGTCGAGCTTGGCCAGGCGAACGGCAGGTTCGAGCTCGCGCGCAGCGCGCTCGAAATGCGGTGCCATCATCTTGCAGGGGCCGCACCAGTCGGCCCAGAAATCCACGACCACGGGCAGTTCGGCGCCGATGTGGCGATCGAAAGTCGTTTCGTCGAGCTTGACCGGTGTGCCGGTGAACAACGGCTGCTTGCACTTCCCGCAGTTGGGTGACTGCCGCAGGCGCGCCCGCGGGACGCGGTTGAGGGCCGCGCAGTGGGGGCAGGGTATGTGCAATGTCTCGTCCATCCCGCCCAACATGGGGTCGCCGTCCGGCGACTCAAGGGCGAGGGTGACGCTTCCTCCGGGCGGCGGATTTGCCTACACTGCCATGGTCCCGGAGTGAGGCCGGACACCGTGGAGGGGTGACGACATGAAGACCGTGGAACAGGTCCTGGAAGAAAAGAAGGTCAAGGTATTGTCGGTGGCGCCGACCTCGTCGGTCTATGACGCGCTCAAGCTCATGGCGGAGCGCGATGTCGGGGCCCTGCTGGTGCTGGAGGGCGAGCGGTTGGCGGGGATCTTTTCCGAGCGCGACTATGCACGTAAGGTGATCCTCTTCGGCAAGTCTTCGCGCGAGACGCAGGTGCGCGAGATCATGACCGAGAAAGTATTGTGCGTGCCGCCGACCGCGACCATGGAAGAGTGCATGGGGTTGATGACCGACAAGCGCGTGCGGCACCTCCCGGTGCTGGATGCGAACCGGGTGACCGGCGTGATTTCGATCGGGGACGTGGTCAAGGAGACGATCGCGGATCAGCGGCAGACGATCGAACAACTCGAACAATACATAGCCGGTTAGAGGGCCGGCGGAGCCGACCCTCAACTTCCGCGGAATCGAGCGGACGCGCGTTGCGCGCCGCTCATTCTGCGGGGTCGTCGGCGTCTCGAAGAATGACATCGATGAGATACGCTTGCCTATTCGTATTGCTTGCGCTCGCGGGATGCGCCACGCAGATTTCGCGCACGGCCGATGCCGTCGGTTGTCGGCGTACCGACCTCGACATTCTCAACAGCCAATACAAGCGCGAGGGCAGCACCACGGTGTGGTGCGCACGCTGCAAGGACAGCATTTACAAGTGCGTCGGCAACGCCGACAAGACGCGGCTCGAATGCCGGCCGGCCAGGGCCGACGAGGGTTGCACCTAGGGTCCGTTCCCCGCGTTGCCAGGCCCCGGCCCAGCCGCACTCTTCGCCTCGGCCGCTTATGATGTCCGCGTCATCTTCGCGGATTGCACCCATGGCGTTCGGCGTACTCATCATCGGCGACGAGATCCTGTCCGGCAAGCGGCAGGACAAACATCTCGCCAAGGCAATCGAACTGCTCCGCCAGCGCGGCCTCGCGCTGGCCTGGGCCCATTACCTCGGCGACGACCGGCGGCTGATCGTCGAGACGCTGTTTCGCACGTTCGCGACGAGCGACATCGTGTTCAGTTTCGGCGGGATCGGTGCCACCCCCGATGACCACACGCGCCAGGCGGCAGCCGAGGCGGGCGGGGTGCAACTGGCGCTGCATCCCGAGGCGAAGGCCGAAATCGAGGCGCGCTTCGGCGCCGAGGCCTACCCCAAACGCATACTCATGGGGGAGTTTCCCGTCGGTGCGCGGATCATTCCGAACCCGTACAACCGGGTGCCGGGATTCAGCTACGGCGATCACCATTTCCTGCCGGGCTTTCCGGAGATGGCGTGGCCGATGATGGAATGGGTTCTGGACCAGCGTTACGCGCACCTGCATAGCACCTCGCGCGAGCGGGACGAGGCCATCATCGTGCGCGAGGCCGGCGAGAGCCAGCTGATCGACCTCATGCAGGACATCGTGCAGCGCTATCCGACGCTGAAGCTGTTCAGCCTGCCGCACATCGGTGCCGAGGGACGGCACATCGAACTGGGGGTGAGGGGCGATGCTGCCGTGGTCGAGACTGCCATGGGCGAGATTCGGGCGGGTGTGACGCGGCTGGGATTTCCCTGGAAGGATCGCGAAGCCTTGCCGTAAGGAGATTCTGGCAGGTCCTGTGCTTGCAGGTGTATGCTTCCAGAGGTTGCCAGTCCAGACCCTCAGGCTACTGATAAAAAAAGGAAATTCTCCATGAATTCTTCCACGCCGACGCCGGCGGAAGGACGCCCGCACCTCCAGGTTGCCGATCCGGCACGGCTGCGGGCTGCCGCCGAGGACGACGCGTGGATGCGTTTTGCCCAGGCCGAGAACGCCGAAGCGTTCTGCCAGGCCTGGCTCGCAGTCACCTGCATCAAGGCAGGTGCGGCCGACGGCATTCTGGTTTTGGCGCAGCCGGGCGGTGGAGGATTCGTTCCGGCCGCGGTCTGGCCCGATACCAAGCGCGATCGAGCCAAGCTCGGCGAGGCCATCGAGCGTGCGATCCACGAAAACGCGCTGATCGCTGTCCCCGCCGGTGAGAACGGTGCCAGGTCGCACGTGGCCCAGCCGATCCAGGCCGACGGCACCGTCCTCGGTGCGGTCGCGGTGGACGTGGAAGGACGCGCCGAACGCGAATTGAAGGGCCTTGCCCGTGACCTCGCGTGGGGTGCCGGTTGGCTCGAGGCGCTGCTGCGCCGGCACATGGGCGCCGGGGATGCTGCGGCGGCCGCGAGGTTGCGGCGGGTGTTCGACGTGTTCAGTGCCGCCCTGGAACACCACGGTTTCGTGCCGGCGGCCACCGCCACTGCCACCGAGCTTGCGTCGCTGCTCGACTGCGATCGCGTCTCGCTCGGCATCCAGCGGGGGAAGCGTTCGCAAGTGAAGGCGCTGTCGCACACGGTTCAGTTCGAGAAGAATGCCGAGCTGACCCGCGCCATCGAGACCGCCATGGACGAAGCGGTCGATCAGAAGACGCGGCTGGTGTGGCCGGGCGAGGAGGGCGTCGAGGGCCACGTTGTGCGCGCCCACGAGAAGCTCGCGCAGGTCCACGGGTCGGCAGCGGTGTTGACGATCCCTCTCACGCGCATGGGCGAAGGCGTCGGGGCGTTGTGCCTGGAGCGCAGCCGACCGTTCACGCACGAAGACATCGAACTGGCGGACGGGCTCGCGGCTCTCCTCGGTCCGTTGACCGAGATCCAGCGCGAGGCGGACCGCGGTCCGGCAGCGCGCACGTGGGATGCGATGAAGGCCCTCTGGTTCCGCTTCTTCGGCCCGGGCCATGTCGCCTGGAAGCTGGCCGCCATCATCATTGCGGTCGCCACGCTGTTCTTCACGTTCGCCACCGGGACGTATCGCATCGCCGCGGACACCAAGGTCGAGGGCTCGATCCAGCGGGCGCTGGCGGCACCCTTCGATGGCTACGTCGGCGAAGCGGCCAAGCGTCCCGGCGACCTGGTGAAGGAGGGCGAAGCCGTGGCGCGCCTCGAGGATCGTGACCTGCAACTGGAGCGCATGAAGCTGTCGGCCAAGCGCGAGCAACTCACCAAGCAGTATCGCGAAGCGCTCGCCAACCATGAACGCGCAGACATCCGCGTGATCGGTTCGCAGGTGGAGCAGGCCGAAGCCGAACTTGCCATCGTGGAAGAAAAGCTCGCGCGCACGGTCATCGCCGCGCCGTTCGACGGCGTAGTGGTGAGCGGCGATCTCACGCAGAAGCTGGGGGCGCCGGTGCAGCGCGGTGACGTGTTGTTCGAGATTGCGCCCCTCGAGGATTATCGCGTGGTGCTGAAAGTGGACGAGCGCGACATCCGCGACGTGGCCGTGGGCCAGAAGGGCGAACTGGTGTTGCAGTCGATGCCCTCGCAGAAGCAGCCGATCACCGTGGCGCGGGTCACTCCCGTGAGCACGCCGGAAGACGGGCGCAACTATTTCCGCGTGGAAGCGAAGCTCGATCGCGGCATCGAACGGCTGCGCCCCGGGATGGAAGGTGTGGGCAAGGTGAGCGTGGGCGACCGGAAGCTGATCTGGATCTGGACTCGGTACCTGCTGGACTGGGTGCGGTTGCAGGTTTGGTCGCTGGTGCCCTAGCTGGCGGGAACAGCAATGCAAAGCTTCACCACGAAGGACTCGAAGGACACGAAGGTGCACGAAGGAAAGGCCGGCAAGCCGCGACCTCCCTCGCGGCCCTTCGTGTCCTTCGAGTCCTTCGTGGTGGAAGAGATTTTTCGGCGGCGCCAGACGCGATGAGCTCCGAACTCCACAGCCCCTCCTGGTACCGCGTCGCGGCACTCAAGCCGCGGCTGAAGACGCATGCGGAGGTCCACCGCCACCACTACCGCGGCCAGCTCTGGTACGTGCTGCAGGATCGCGCGTCGCGCCGCATGTACCGCTTCAACCCGGCCGCGTGGCAGTTGATCGGACTGCTGGATGGCGAACGCACGGTGCAGGAAGCCTGGGATCTCGCCTGCCACCGACTTGGCGACGACGCACCGACCCAGGACGAATCGATCCGCCTGCTCGGTCAGCTCCACGGTTCCGACCTGCTGCAGAGCGATCTGCCGCCCGACGTCGACGAGCTGCTGCGCCGCTATGGCAAACAGCAGAAGGGCAAGTGGTGGCGCAACTTCAAGAACCCGATGTCGATCAAGCTGCCGCTGATCGACCCCGATCGGATTCTGCGCGCCACCCATGGCTTCTACGCTCCGCTCTTCTCCCGGTGGGGGTTCTTCGTCTGGTTGGCCATCGTCGCGGCTGCGTGCGTCGCCGCGGCGTTCTCCTGGCATGAGCTCACCGAGAACCTGTCGGACCGCGTGCTGGCGCCGAGCAACCTGCTCACCATGCTTTTGCTGTTTCCGATCGTGAAGACGGTGCACGAGTTCGGCCATGCGTGCGCGGTACGCGCCAGAGGCGGTGAAGTTCACGAGATGGGCGTCATGTTCCTCGTGTTCCTGCCCGTACCTTACGTCGACGCATCGGCCTCGTCGGCCTTCCGCAGCAAGTGGGAGCGGTTCGTCGTTGGCGGCGCCGGCATGATGGCGGAACTGGTGCTCGCGGCGATCGCGATGTTCGTCTGGCTCAACGTCGAGCCGGGCCTGGTGCGTGCGATGGCCTTCAACGTGATGCTGATCGCCGGTATCTCCACGGTGCTGTTCAACGGTAATCCGTTGTTGCGCTACGACGGTTACTACATGCTGGCCGATCTGATCGAGATTCCCAACCTCGGGCCGCGCGGCAACAAGTACGTCCTCTATCTCATCAACCGGCACGCCTTCGGCGTGCGCGAGTTGCAGGCGCCGGAAGCGACCGAGGGCGAGAAGCGCTGGTTCGTCGGCTACACCATCTCGGCCACCATCTATCGCCTCTTCATCACCTTCGCGATCATCCTGTTCATCGCCGGTGAGTATTTCGTGATCGGCGTGGTCCTCGCCATCTGGGCCGGGTTCTCGTCGATCTTCCTGCCGATCGGCAAGGGCATCGTCCATCTGGCGTCCGGCAAGACCCTGCGGCGCCGGCGGCAGCGGGCGTGGACGGTGGCCGGTTCGACGGCCGTCGTCCTCCTGGGTGCCTTCTTTCTCATGCCGTTTCCGGTATGGACACGCACCGAAGGAGTCCTGTGGGTGCCGGACCAATCGGTCGTGCGCGCCGGTGCCGACGGCTTCGTCACGCGTATCGCCACCGCTCCGGGTACCAGTGTGGCCGCCGGCGTCACGCTGATCGAGATCGAAGATCCGCTGCTGGCACCGCAGGAGCGGTTACTCGAAGCGCGGCTGGAAGAACTCGACTTCAAGCAGCGCGCGCTGCAGCAGGACGCTCGCGTGCAGGCCGGCATGACGCGCGACGAGATCGCCTACACGGAAAAGGAACTCAAACGCGTGCGCGAGCGGCTGGCCGGGCTCACCGTGACGGCGCCGTCCGCCGGCCGCTTCGTGCTGGCGAACCCCAGCGACATGCCGCTACGGTTCGTGCGCCGGGGCGAACAACTGGGCTTCGTGGCGCCGCCGTCGGAGCGCATCGTGCGGGTCATCGTGCGCCAGGACGACGTCGACTACGTTCGCAGCCACACCCGATCGATCGAAGTGAAGCTCACCGAGCGTGTCGCGGAGACCCTGACCGCCTCGGTGATCCGTGAAGTGCCGGCTGCTTCGAATGAGCTGCCGAGCCTCGCGTTGTCGGACCGCGGCGGCGGCTCCATCCCGCTCGATCCGCGCAAGACCGACCGACCGGTTGCGCTCGATCCGGTATTCCACTTCGAGTTGCGACTACCGCCCAACACTTCCGACCTGCACATCGGCGGGCGCGTGTTCGTGCGCTTCGATCACGACGCCGAGCCGCTCGCGGCGCAGACCTTTCGATCGGTCCGGCGCTTGTTCCTGAAGCGCTTCAGTGTCTAGTACCACCCAGATCCTCGGTCACGGGTTCTACCCGGAGAAGCTCGAACCGCGCGAGAACTGGCTGGAGCGCACCGCCCGCCGCCCCGCCTTGTGGCTCGAGCGGATGCATGCGATGCGCAAGGGCCGCTTCGATGCGTTCATTGCCGCCGTGAACGCGGCGGGACCGCAGTGCGACGAGCTGACGCTGGAGCAGTTGCGCGCGCGGGCCATGGAACTGCGGCCGAAACTGAAGCGTGACGGATTCACCGATCCCCTGGTCGCACAGGCGTTCGCGCTGGTACGTGCTGCTGCCCGCCACACGCTCGGTGTGCGCCACTACGACGTCCAACTGGCGGGCGGCTGGATCCTGCTGTCGGGCCGCATCGCCGAGATGGAAACCGGCGAAGGCAAGACTCTCACCGCAACTCTCGCCGCCGCCACCGCTGCGCTCGGTGGGTGGCCCACGCATGTGGTGACCGTGAACGACTACCTGGCCGCGCGCGACGCCGAGGAGATGGGGCCGCTGTACCGCTCGCTCGGCCTCACCGTCGGCTGCGTTACCCAGGATGTCGCGCTGCCAGATCGCCCCGCGCAGTACCGCAACGACATCACGTATTGCACCAACAAGGACGTCACCTTCGACTACCTGCGCGATCGCATGAAGCTGAAGGGTCGGCCCCGCGCGTTGCGCTACGCCGTCGACAAGGTCACGGGTGGTGGCGGCGACAGCGATCTCACCTTGCGTGGACTGTCGTTCGCGATCGTCGACGAGGTCGACAGCGTCCTGGTGGACGAGGCGCGCACGCCGCTCATCATCTCCGGTGACACCGGCGACTCGGGCCTGGAGCGCCTGTATCGCGAAGCGCTCGGGCTCGCAGGGCAGCTCGTGCGTGACGAGGATTTCGTGCTCGAGCATCACCAGACCAGCATCCGTATCACCGATACCGGCAAACAGCGATTGAAGGAGCTTGCCGCCGACATGCGCGGCTTGTGGACCGGACCCAACCGGCGCGAGGAACTCGTGAAGCAGGCGCTGTCGGCAACGCACCAGTACCAGCGCGACAAGCACTACCTCGTGGAAGAGGGCAAGATCGTCATCGTGGACGAGTACACCGGCCGCACGATGGCGGACCGCTCGTGGGAGCGTGGCCTGCACCAGCTGATCGAGGTGAAGGAAGGTTGCGAACTCACCGGCCAGCGCGAGACGCTGGCGCGTATCTCGTACCAGCGGTTCTTCCGGCGCTATCTTCGATTGTCCGGCATGACCGGCACTGCCAAGGAGATCTCGGCCGAGCTCTGGGCCGTGTATCGCCTCAAGGTGACGCGCGTGCCGACGCGCAAGCCGGTGCTGCGCAGGATCGCACCGCCGATGCTGCTGCCGACGCTCGAGGAGAAGTATGCGGCGGCGCTGGAGTCGATCCGCCGCGAGCACGAGCGGGGTCGGCCGGTGCTGGTCGGCACCCGGACCGTGGAAGCGTCCGAGCGTCTGGCGGCGCTTCTTACGGCGGCAGGACTTGAACATCGCGTGCTCAATGCGCGACAGGACAAGGAAGAGGCGGAGATTGTTGCCGCCGCCGGGCAACCGGGCCGCATCACCGTGGCGACCAACATGGCAGGCCGCGGCACCGATATCAAACTGACCCCCGAGTCACTCGCAGCCGGTGGCCTGCACGTGGTCACGACCGAGATGAATGAAGCGGGCCGTATCGATCGCCAGCTCTTCGGGCGCTGCGCACGGCAGGGCGACCCCGGAAGCTGCGAGGTGTTCGTGAGTCTCGAGGACGAACTGATCCAGCGCTACGGCAGCTTCTTCCACAAGCTGCTCGGACGCGCATTGTCGGACGCGAACGCCGGACGGCTGCTCTTCAACCTCGCGCAGAAACGCGCCGAACAGGTGCACTACATGATGCGCAAGGAAGTGCTCGAGATGGACGATTATCTCGGAGATCTGCTGGCGTTCGCGGGGCGGGCGGAGTAGGCGATGGTTGGAAGTGGCGATCTGCTCGTCTGGTCGTGAGGATGCGGGAATGCGTGAAGGCAAGACCTGACCCCGGAGCATGAATGCAAGACCTGACCCCGGAGCATGAATGCAAGACCTGACCCCGGAGCATCTCTGACCCCGGAGCATCTCGGATGGCCGAACAGATTCACGCGGCGATCAAGAGACATTCGCCGCGACCTGATCGCCGCGGCACCTTACATGTCGTGCTGCTGCGCCTTCGGCTGTGTCGGTGGTGGTGGTCCCGGGGGCACGATGGCGCCTGGCGCTGAAGGATTGGCCGGCGCAGGCACTTGCGCTGCGCCGCGCGCCGCGCGGATCACCATCTGCACCTTCCGTTCTTCCGTGCCCTTGGTGTTGTCGAACACCACATAGTAGTTGCCCGACTCCGGCATGACGAGCGCGAAGGAGAGGCGGCGCTCCACCGGGGCGGTGAACACCGGCTCCTCCGGATTTGGATAGCGCTTGAAGTCGCTTTCAGTGAGAAACGTCACGACGACGCGGCCGGTGGCCTGGACTGCGACCGCGATCTGCGCGTCCTTCGGCAGATTCCGCAAGCGCAGCGTCTTGTGAGTGCCGGCAGGGACGGTCGCAGTCAGTGCCGCTTGATTCTGTTGCGCAGCCACGGGCGAGACTGCCGTCGCTGCGAGCAGCGCGACGGCCATGAACGCCGACCGGATCACTTCGGAAACTTCACGCGACACTTCGCGCCTGCCGGGATCTGCTGGTTGGCGTTGGGCAGTTCGAGGCGCACGCCGAAGGTACCGCTGGCCGCATCGATGACGCGGTCCACGAGCACGACCGCCGCGGTGAACTCGCCGCCGGGTGCTTCGGGTGCGACCTTGGCGCGGGCACCGACCTTGATCTTGCCGTACAGGTTGGCCGGCAGGATCACTTCGACGTTGAGCGGGTCCACTTCGGCGAGCTTCAGGATCGGATTCTTGACGTTGGCGGTGGCGAATTCGCCGCTCGAAAGGTAGCGCTCGATCACCACACCGTTGAACGGGCTGCGGATGGTGCGCAGCTTGACCACCTCCTCGGCGCGCTGCATCTCGAGTTCGTTCAGTTTCTGGTTCTCGCGCGCTTCCTTCAGCTCCGATTCCGCCAGTTCGCGCTGGGTGCGCGCTTCGTCCAGCGCGCCGGCCGAGACGAATTTCTGCTTGTAGAGTTCGATCGCGCGCTGCTCTTTCTTGACAGCGAAGTCGAGTCGGGACGCAGAGGCTTCGAGCGGCCCCTTCATGGTGGCCTTGGACCGGGCCAACGCCAGCGCCGCCCGTTCGGGCCCCGACTCGAGGGTGACGACCACCTGGCCCTTGCGGACGAAGTCGCCCCGTCGGACGTGGACCTGCTCGATCAGGCCTTCGATCGGGCTGCGGATCTCGGCGGTGGTGCGGGCTTCGACGAGGCAGTCATACTCATCCGCCAGTTCGGCGGCGCAGGCGTTCGCACCCCAGGTGAGCGCGATCGACAGCACCAATGGGGCAATTCGTTGAGCATTCATGCAGCAGGGTCTCGGTTGAGGCCGGCGCATTCTGGCGAGCCCGAAATCGATTGTAAAGGTCCGGAAATAAAAAAGTTTTTCGAATTCCGGAGCCGCTTTGCAGGCGCTTGCGCGAAGCCGGTGCCGGCACCTTCGAGCTTGCAAGCAAATATCGTCGTCGGTCGGAGTCCTGCACGATCATGGGATCCCTGAGGGCGCTTGTTCGACCCCGAAGCGCCGCCGGTTCCGTTTCAGTCCTCAACAACCCGGTTCTGCGCTGTCGCCCCGGCGTTCGCTACACTCTTGCGCCATGACGGACGCGGATCCGACCGACGAGGCGCTGATGCTGCGTTATCGCGATGACGGCGATGCCGGGGCGTTCGCGATCCTCTACGAACGCCACCGGGGCGGGCTCTATCGATTCTGCCTGCGCATGGGGCGGGATGCGGCACGGGCCGAGGAAGTATTTCAGGATGCCTGGATGAATCTCATCAACGCGCGCGAACGCTATCGCGTGGAAGCGCGCTTCAAGACGTTTCTCTATCAGATTGCGCACAATCGCATGATCGACGTGCTGCGTCGCGACGGCAGCGGCACCGTGTCGCTTGATGACGAGGCCGGCGAGACCATCGCGGCGAGTCTGGCGGCGCCGGTGCGCGAGCAGCCGGAGGCGGCCGTGGCGATGAAGCGCCGTCTCGAACGGGTGGCCGATGCGGTCGAGCGGTTGCCGGCAGCGCAGCGCGAGGCTTTCCTGCTGCACGAAGAGGGTGAGCTGACACTCGAGGAGATCGCCGAACTGACCGGTGTCGGGCGCGAGACAGCCAAGAGCCGTCTGCGCTATGCGCTAGTCCGCCTGCGCGCGGAACTCGCCGGGGAGATGGATTGATGACGCCGGAATCCGACCGCGAACTCGACGAGCTGCTGGCGGCTACGGCCGCTGCGCGCCAACGACTGCGGGCGGAGTCCGTCGCGGAAGCGCCGCCGCCGCATGTCGACGCGGCCATTCTTGCCGCCGCGCGTCGCGCGGTGAGTGCGCGGCCGACGCTGGTCGGCCGGTCACCCTGGCGCCGCTGGCAGGTGCCGCTGGCCGCCGCAGCGGTCCTGGTGGTGGCGACCAGTCTTTCGCTGATGGTCGATCGGGGCAGCGAGCCCGGTTTGACGGTGGAGCCGTACCCGGAGCAACCCGGCGCGTCGCCGCCCGCCGCGCCGTCCGCGTCCCGGACGCCCCCAAGCACTACCGACGATATGGTTGCCGCCAGGCGAACCGATGGTCGAGCGCGGGGACCGGAACCGGCCAGCAAGGACTCCGCTGGCGCCGGGTCTCCCGAGTACGAGATGGCGCCAGCGGAGCTCACGGATGTGCCCAAGTCCAAGGTATTCGCGAACCGGACGGAGTCTCCGGCATCGACGGCACGCGGATCGGAGCGCGAGGCAGCGTCGGCGGCCGATACCGCGGAAGCCAAACCGGATATGCAGAATCAGGTACTGGCGCCACCGCCTGCGGCTCCAGCGCCGGCGCAGCCGGCCCCGGCGAAACAGGAGCTCCGGCAAGCCAGGGAATCCATGGGCCCGATGGAAAGCGACCGCGCCGCCGGCAGTGCGGACTCCGCCGCCACGGCCGCGCCGGCTGCGTCCGCACCCGCCAAGGCTATGGCGCCGGCGTCCCTGGCCAAGCGTCGGCTGAAACCGAGCAGTGAGGAAATACTCCGGTTCGCTGAGCAAGAGCCCGAGCGGGCGCTGGCGGCCATCCGCGAGGCATGGGAGGACGGTCAGCACGAGTCGGCCCGCGCGATGCTCGCGGATTTCCTGCGAAAACAACCCGGTTACCCGCTGCCGCCCGACTATCCGGTACCCCGGCCCGCAGCGGACCAGCTTAAAGAAAGATCCCCGGAGGGCCGTTAACCGAGATATCGATTTTCCAAGGGGTTAGCGCCTGGTCGGGCGTGCCCGTGACGGCTGTGCCATGGACAAGACTGCATTCGACGAACTGAAGACGACCGGCAAGCTGCCGTCGCCTTCAGGCGTTGCCTTGCACATCATCGAGTTGAGCCGCAAGGACGACGTCTCGGTCGCCGAACTGGCCCATGCGGTCCAGGCGGACCCGGCGTTGTCCGGCCGCCTCATCAAGTTCGCGAACTCGGCCATGGCCGGTCCGCGCCGACCGGTGGTCGCCGTGGCCGATGCCATCCGGCTGCTCGGCATCGCCACGGTGCGCCAGCTTGCGCTCGGTTTCTCGATCCTCGGCAACCACCGTACCGGTGCCTGCAAGTCCTTCGACTATCAGGGCTTCTGGTCACGTTCGCTCGCTTCCGCCATTGCGGCCAACGCGCTGTGCCTGCGCACGCGCACCGCGGCAGCGGACGAGGCGTTCACCTGCGGTTTGTTGATACGCGTGGGTTCGTTGGCGCTCGCGACCTTGCATCCGGACGGCTACGGCAATCTGCTGGAGGAGCGCGCCGGTATCGGCGGTGCGGCGCTGGCGGAGTTCGAGCGCGAACGCTTTCGCACCGATCACAACGAACTTTGCGCGGCGTTGCTGGAGGACTGGATGCTGCCGCGCATCTTCGTCAACGCGGTGTTCCACAACGAGCGGCCGGAACAGGCGCATTGGCCCGAGGGCTCGCGCGAAGCGATTCTGTGCAATCTGCTGCACTTGTCCGCCCATGTCGGCGACTACTGCACCCAGACCGACGCGGGGCGCGCGGCAATGGTCGCCGATCTGATCTTCGAAGCGGCAAAGGTGGGCATTGACGCCGACGCGCTGGCGCTCCTCACGGATCAGGTCGTGGTCGAATGGCGCGAATGGGGCCGTATTCTGGAAGTACCCACGGCGGACCTGGCCGGTTTCGCCAGCCTGGTTCAGGCGGCTGCGGAGGCCAATGCCAAAGGCGGCTCGGTGCCGGTCGTCAAAGTGCCGCCGGCCGAGCCGCCGGGCGCGAGCGCGATCAGCGACAAGCTGGCGTCCCGCAGTCGGCTCGAACCGCTGCGCGTGCTGGTCGTCGACGACGATCCGTCCGCCCTGCTGGTGCTGCAGCATCTATTGACTGAACAGGGCCACACCGTCATCACGGCGAAGGATGGTCGCGAAGGACTCAAGCACGCGATGGCGGAGCGGCCGCAACTCATCCTGTCCGACTGGGTGATGCCCGAGATGGACGGCCTCTCGCTGTGCCGCGCGCTGCGCGAGACGGAGGAAGGCCGGCAGATCTATTTCCTGCTGGTGACCGGCCTGGAAAAGGACGACAACCTGGTGGAGGCATTCGAGGCCGGGGTCGACGATTTCGTGACCAAGCCGTTTTCACCGCGGGTACTGCTCGCCCGGCTGCGAGCCGGGCACCGTGTGATCCGCCTGCAGGAAGAAGCGGTGCGCGACAGCCAGAGCCTGCGGCGCTTTGCCACCGAACTGGCTGTGGCGAACCGCCGCTTGCGCCAGGCAGCGCTCACCGATCCGTTGACCGGTCTGCCGAATCGCCGCTATGCGATGGAGCGCCTCGAGCAGGAATGGACTGCGTCGAATCGCAACCAGCGACCGCTCACGCTCATGATGGTGGACGTCGACCGCTTCAAGAGCGTCAACGACACCTATGGCCACGATGTCGGCGACCAGCTGTTGCGCCACATCGCGCTCACCCTGCGCAAGGCCGCGCGCGCCGAAGACGTGATTTGCCGCCTGGGAGGCGAGGAATTCCTGGTGGTGTCGCCCGATACGAGCCTCGCGTCGGCCATGCGTCTTGCCGAGCGGCTGCGGGTCGCTGTCGGTGGGACGCCGGCGCAGCTCGGTGCCATCCGCTACTCGATCACGGTGTCCATCGGCGTGGCCGAACGCGATCCGGTCATGGTGAAGTTCGACGAGCTGCTGAAAGCCTCGGACCAGGTGCTCTACCACGCCAAGCATCAGGGCGGCGATCAGGTGCAGGCGGCGAACGCCTCGACTCTCAACTCGGCAGGCGGGCCTGCGACGCGATAGTGGATGTCGGCTGAATTCCACAGCCGATACGAAGGACACGAAGGTTCACGAAGGGCCGCAAGTCAGGTTTCCTTCGTGTCACTTCGTGTCCTTCGCGTCCTTCGTGTTGAATGAGGTGCCTTTTCGGCAGTGGCATTCACCACCGACCGGAAATGAAAAACCCCCGGTGGGCTATCCCACCGGGGGTCTTCGTTGGTACTGCTGCAGCCGGAGGAGGCTCGTGACTTACGCGGCCTTCTTGCGCGGCGTCGGCGCGGCGGCTTCGGCCAGCGTGCTCATGCCGTGGAACGACTTCACGAACGACTCGTAAGCCTGGTTGGCAGTGCCGAAGGCCTGCTTGAACGCGGCGACGGCCACTTCGGAACCGGCGGGAGCGCTCTTGACCACGCTGTCGAGGGCGACGACGGCCTGCTTGTTCAGATCGGCAACCTGGGCTTCGACCAGCTTGGTGATTTCGGCTTGGGTCGCGGACAGGCTCTCGTACAGTTCACGGGCGTACGTGGTCGCCTTGTCGAGGCTGGGCTGCCACAGTTTGGCGGAGAGCGCCTGCAGGTCGGCCGGCTCCTTGACCGCGGCAAACGCCTTCACGCTCTTGACGCCGTCTTCGAAGGTTTCCTTGGCGGTGCGCAGTTGCAGTTCGGCGAAGCGCTCAGCGCCTTCGGCGGCAACGGTGGCGGCATGGATCGCGGCCTCGACTTGGGCTTTGACCACGGCATTCAAATCGGGGGAAATCTGGTTCATCGCAACACTCCTTCGATAATTGGTTGAAATTTCGAACTATCCGGGTTGGACGGCGCCGGGGAACAGCGCCGATATACTTGTGTTGCGCTGCACAAAACGAATTATCGGAACGGCCGTCCATCGAGTCAAGGGGTTTTTTTGCAGTGCAACAAAAAAGCATCGCCTGACCGGTCCCGGGGGTCGTATCAGCTCCCGGGCAGCGACTCGCCGCGGCGTCAGCGGCCCGGCAGGGGAGCCGTGCGGGTCCTGGGGAGCAGGGCCCGGTCCCAGTGCCGGACCGCCCAGTCGAGCAGGGTGGACGGCAGCGCCAGTGCGAGGTCTGGCGGCGGCCCATGCCCCAGAAACGTCAGGGCCCGGATGAGGGTCTTGGACGGCCGGTCGGCGTCGACCGGCGCGGCCAGCGTCTGCTTGGAGAGTTTGGCCCCGCGCGCATCGACCGCGACCGGCAGGTGCAGGTAGGCCGGTGTGGGGAGCGTCAGCAGGCGCTGCAGAAAGATCTGTCGCGGAGTCGAGTCCAGCAGGTCCGCGCCGCGGACCACGTGGGTGTACCCGCCGGTAGCATCGTCGACCACGCAAGCCAGGTGATATGAATGCACCGCGTCGCCACGGCGCAGGACGAAGTCACCGATGGCGGCATCCAGGTCCTGGGACACCGGACCCTGTAGCAGATCGTCAAACGCGATGGTCACTCCGCGAACGTCGATGCGCCATGCCGCGGCGGTCGCGGGGACGTCGGTCCGGTTACGGCAGGTACCCGGATAGCGCGGTCCTTCGATGCCGGGGAGTCCAGCCGCCGCGATCTCGCGGCGTGAACAGGCGCAGCGATACAAGTGGCCTCGCCGGGCCAAGTGTTCCATGGCTTCCTCGTAGGCATCGCTCCGCCCGCTTTGCACGCCGATGGGACCATCCCACACGAGGCCCAGACGCTCGAGCGTGGCAATGATGCTGGTTCTGGCACCCTGGACCACGCGTGGCGGGTCGAGATCGTCGATGCGCAGATGCCACTCGCCGCCGTGGGCCCGCGCGTCGAGCCAACTGCCCAGCGCAGCCACCACCGAGCCGAAATGCAGCGGGCCCGAAGGTGTGGGCGCGAAGCGCCCGCGATAGCTCACCTCAGCACCCCCTGGGGGGAAGGGCCACAGGCCCATCGGGGGGGCTCACCTCAGCCCTCGCTGGGCCGCCCCAAGAGGGCTGGCCCCCTCGGGGGGAGGGGCCACAGGCCCATCGGGGGGGCTCACCTTACTCTGCCGCGCGGCGCCTCGCCTGCACGTAGGCGAGACAGCTCGCGAACAGGATCACCGAAAGAGCGATCTCGATGCATGCAAGGAGTTGCGAGCGGCCCGAATCGGACCAGGCACGCACCACGCCTTCGCAGAAATACCCGAGCACCAGCAGGCTGGTCCATTGGAATGCGCGGATGCGCTCGTGCAGGACTCCGAACAGCGGGGCCAGCAGCGGCACGGCTTTCAGCATGAGCGCCGACCCGCCCGGTCGCTGGGGTGCCAGGAACGCTTCCCAGGAGACGCACAACAGTACCAGCAGGATCAGGCTCACGACCCCGCTCCGATACGCCGCCGACCTCACAAGCGGCGGCTCTCGGTGCGCGCTTCGCGCGCCAGGGTGATGAGTTGGGTGCGCGCGGAACCGGCATCCGTCACCGGTTCGACGAACTCCATGCGCAGGATGCGCTCGTCGGCGCGCACGTCGAAGCCATCGCAATCGATGGTGAGCATCTCCACCTTGTCGGTATCGACGCGGTGGAAGTGCTGGCAGAAATCGCGCAGCGCCGGCATGTGGTCGGCGTTCATGTGGGCGACGATGTCAGCTTCGCGCTCGTTCAGCGAGCAGGGCTTGACCAGGTAGGCTTCGCGCTCGAACGTGCGGATGTCGCCGAAACCGCCGATGTAGTGACCGCCCTGGGGTTCGATCCGGTACAGGTGGAAGTCGCCGAACGACGCATAGGCGAGCGCTTCTGGAAACACGTGCAGGTAGCGGTTGCGCGCCACCACATCGTCGTCGACGAGCGAGGCTTCGCCGACCAGGGTCACGCGGGCACCTGCAAGCACGTCGTCCTGGGTCGCGCACAGGCTCACGCGCGGGTCGGCCTGGATGTTCTGCGTATGTGCAGCCAGGTTGCTGATGAGGATGAGCGGGCGGCCATACGGGTCGACGGTGTAGGGCAAGGCCGAGCCGAACGGGAACCCCGGGAACTGCACCGACACGGTGGACAGCACGCCGCGGCGCAACGATCGAAGCAGGAGGCGCGCGGGGCGCATGGAGGTGGTCATGGCTTCAGGAATCGAGTTTGAGGGCGACGGTGGCGAGCCGTTTTCCCAGGGCGAGACAGATGCGCCGCTCATCGTCGGAGAGCGGCTTGTCGTTGCCCGCGCCGGCCCAATGGCTGGCGCCATAGGGCGTGCCGCCGGAGGCCGTGGCGCTGAGCTCGGGCACCGTATAGGGAACGCCCACTAGCAGCATGCCGTGGTGCAGGAGCACGGTCATCATCGACAGGAGAGTGGCTTCCTGACCGCCATGCAGGCTGGTGGTCGAGGTGAACACGGCCGCCGGCTTGCCGGCGAGCGCGCCGCGTGCCCAGAGCGCACCGGTGGTATCCCAGAAGTGCTTCATCGGCGCGGCCATGTTGCCGAAGCGAGTCGGACTGCCGAGCGCGATGCCGGCGCATGCCTCGAGGTCGCTCGCTTCTGCGTAGGGCGAGCCGCTGACCGGAATGGACGGTTCCGTCGCTTCCGCCACGCTCGACACTTTCGGCACGGTGCGCAGGCGAGCGGCCGCCCCCGGAACCTGTTCCACGCCGCGCGCGATGGCGCGCGCCATGTCGCCCACGGCACCGGTGTGGCTGTAGTACAGGACCAGGACGTCTTTCGTCATACAAAGATGCAAAGCAAGAACCATGGGCGAGCAGGCGCCGCGTATTATAGGTGGCGCCCCGGTGCCGACCGCCGCAGGGTCCTCCCATGACATCCGTGTTCTCGACCCTGCGCGGCTTCGTCCGCTTCCTCGTCACCCGCTTTCGCGAAGATGCGCTGGCGCAGGTCGCGGGCAGCCTCACCTTCACGACCTTGCTCGCGCTGGTGCCGATCATCACCATCGCGCTCACGGTGTTCTCGGCCTTCCCGGTGTTCGGTGCGGTCACCGCCTCGCTCAAGACCTTCATTCTCGCGAACTTCGTTCCCGGGTCGGCCAGCAAGCTCATCACGGTGTACATGCAGCAGTTCGCGGACAAGGCCTCGCGCCTTACCGCGGCGGGCATCGTGCTGCTCGGCGTGACGTCGGTCATGCTGATGCTCACTATCGATCGCGTGTTCAACCGCATCTGGCGCGTGCGTCGGCCACGCCCGTTGCTGCAGCGTCTGCTGGTGTACTGGACCGTGTTGACGGTGGGACCGCTCCTGATCGGTGTCAGCCTGTACGCCACTTCGTGGCTCATCACCGCCTCGCTCGGCATGTTGAACGGGCGCGACGCCGGCGGCTTGCTGTTCAAGGTGCTGGCCACGGGACTGACGTGCCTCGCGCTCGCGTTCCTGTACCGCACGGTACCGAATCGCAAGGTGGAACCGCTGGACGCCGGCATCGGCGGCATTCTCGCCGGTCTGTCGTTCGAGGCGATGAAGTCGGCGTTCGCCACCTTCATCACCCAGTTCGGCAACTACAAGCTGGTCTACGGCGCCTTCGCCGGCCTGCCGGTCTTTCTGCTGTGGATCTACCTGTCCTGGATCATCGTGCTCGCCGGTGCGGTGATCACGGCCGCGATTCCGTTCATCCGTGCGGGCGGATGGAAGACCCATCGCGTGCCCGGGAGCCGCTTCATCGAAGCGTTGCACCTGTTGCAGTTGCTGACCGAAGCGCATCGGCAAGGCCGGCAGCTCGATCTGGGCCAACTTTCGCAGGGCGCCCGCTTGTCGCTCGACGATGCCGACGCGATTCTTGCTCACCTGCACCGCAAGGGTTGGGTCGAGAGCACCGGCACCGACACTTGGTTGCTCGCGCGCGATCCGCGCACGATCACCGTGGCCGAGATCTACCGCGAGTTTGTGTTCCGCATCGATGCCGTGCGCAAGGAAGCGCAGGCGATCGGCCTCGAGGGTCTGGCCGCGACACTGGCCGAATCCGTCGAAGAGGAAGCAGCGCTTTCCATCGACGAGGCGTTCGCGCCGCTCGCGGCCGAACGCGGTGCGTCGGTCAGCGGCGCAGCAGGCGAGCGAGCCAGCCGCCGGCTGGTGCGGGCGACTCGCGGTCCGGCGCGCTCTTAGCATTGAAAGCTTCGGCGCGCTGCGCGGCTGCGGCGCCGGCGTCGCGATAGCGCACCGCGAGGTCGCTGCCGGCGAGCCGGTCGGCGTGCGACAGCGCGAGCCAGGCGAGGTCCCAGGCGCCGTAGAGCACGTGCATGATCACCGCGAGCCGCACCCAGCGCTCGGGAGTCTGCGACTGCGCATCGGTGTAGTCCTTGACATAAACGACGTCCGACCACAGCGTCTGGCTCATGAATCTGGGCGGCTTGCCGGGAAAATTCGTCGGAAGCAGCGTCCGGCCGCCGCTGCCGAGAAACCGGTGGAGCATGAAGCCGCGCTCGCGCAACAGCGAGTCGATCTCGCCCACCATCGGCGCTTGCCGGTACATCGGGACGAAGCTCACTTCGGTGTGCACCACGAGGGTGTGCTCGAGGAGGTTGACGGCATGCGCCAGGGCATCGCGCTCGGCTCCCTGAATGTCGAGCTTGAGGTAGTCGCAGCCGTGCTCGCGCAGTTCGGCGATGTCGTCCATGCGATGGGTAAGTACACGCGGCGTATCGCGCACCATCATCAGCGTCGGCAGATCCTGGAACAGCGCAACGAAGGGAGCGTTCGGTTCGTACAGCGACGTGCACGCGCTGTAACTGGTGACGTACAGCGTGCGTTCGGTCCCGTCGCCGACCGCATAGGGCAGATAGCGCATGAACGACCCGGCTCGCGCGTTGAGCTTGTCGCACTCGGCTGCGACCGGTTCGAATCCGACGACCCGCGCGAGCCCTTCGTCGGCGAGCGGTTGCCACTCCTGGTCGCTGCCGATATCCATGGCGCCGACGTCGACGACCCGGATCTGCGGCGGTTCTTCCAGCGCCTCGGCGATGGAAAACGGAAAAGGTGTCAGTCGGGTCAAGGGTTGGCTGCCCCTGCCTCATAGGCAGCGAGATAACGCGGTGCCAGATCGCCGTCGTCGTACCGGTCCGCGTGCGCGAGAGCAAGATGCGCAAGATCGTAGGAACGATACAGTTCGTGCAGCAGCACGGCGAACCTGATCCAGCGCGCGGCCGGTTGCGAATCGGCGTCGGCGAACTCCTTCACGTAGACGAAATCGGCCCAGATCTCCTGGTTGAGATAGATGCCCGGCCCGTCGTCGAGCGGCGCGTGATCCAGCGTGGCACCGCCGCTTTGCAGGTGGGAATGCACGACGAAGCCGTGGCGTCGCAGCAGCGTATCGACATCGCCCAGCATCGGCTGATCGCGATACATGGGCACGAGATACACGCGAACCTGGAGGGCGAGCGTCGCTTCGAGCAGGCGCGGGGCTCCGGTCAGCGCAGCCACCGCGGCTCCCGGCACGTCGAAGTTCATGAAGTCGCATCCTGCTCCCTGGAGCACTTCCACATCGTCGAGCCGCCGCGTCCGCACGCGTTCGGTCGCGAGGACGTCGAACAGCGGTGCTGCCCCGCGCAGCAACCGAATGTAGGCCTCGTTCGGCTCGTACACCGAGGTGTATGCCGGATGCGCCGTCAGGTGCAGCGTGCGTTCGGATCCGTCACCGATCGTCAGCGGCAGGAAGGTCTGCCGCGGCGACGCGGCCGCACTCAGGCCTGCACACGTGGTCGCCGAAGCCTCGAAACCGGCGACGCGCGCGATTCCCGCGTCGAGCAGGCATTGCCAGCGCTGCGGGGTTGCAGGCTGCGCCGGGCCGACATCGACGATGCTGAAGTCGGGAAGCGCGGGAACGATGTCGGTGATGGCGAACACGGGGTCGAGGTTCAACTCTGCCCGAGATAGCGCTGGGGCCGTTGCGGTTCGCGCGGCCCAGCGGTGTCGGCCGGTGGATTGACGTCGTAGTGCCAGGTCCCGGCCCAGGCGCGGCGCACGCGATTGGGATAGTCGGGCTTGCCGAGGCTGCCGTTGTAGCGGCCCAGCGCGCGAAACACGTTGCCGCGTTCGATGTCGAGATAGTGGCGGAGGATCGTGCAGCCGTAGCGCAGGTTGGTCCGCAGGTTGAACAGGTTCTGCCCGCGCTCACCGATGGTGTCGACCCAGAAGGGCATCACCTGCATGTAGCCGCGGGCGCCGGCACGCGACACGGCGAACTTGCGAAAGGCACTCTCCACCTGGATGAGTCCCAGCACCAGCTGCGGATCGAGGCCCGCGCGCGTGGCTTCGTAGTGGATGGTGGTGAGCAGTTCGAGACGGTCGGCCTCGTTCGGGACGTGGCGCGCGAGGCGCGCGGACATGGTCTTCAGCCACACCTCGCCCGCGAACGGGTCTTCGAACGCCAGCCGCGGCGCCGCCGTGTCGGCGATGGCCCGCTGCAATTGCGCCTGCACGGCGGCAGACAGCGGTTCGTACTGCTGTGCACCCGCAGCGGCGAGTTGCGGGCACAGGGCGAGCGTGAGCGCGGTCATGCCCGCAAGCTGTCTCAACCGAGCCTTGCCGTGAGCCACGAAGCGGCCTCCGCCGCCGGGATCGGTTGCGACTTGGCGTCGCGCCGGTGCTGATACTCGAGTTCGCCGTTCTTGAGGCCGCGATCGCCGATGGTGACGCGATGTGGAATGCCGGTGAGTTCCATATCCGCGAACATGACCCCTGGACGTTCGTCGCGGTCGTCGAGAAGTGTCTCGATGCCGGCGGCTGTCAGGGCCGCAAGCAGTGCATCGGCGGCCTGCTTCACCGCCTCGCTCTTGCGGTAGCCGATCGCCACCAGTGCCACGCGGAACGGCGCCATCGCGTCGGGAAAGATGATGCCGCGCTCGTCGTGGTTCTGCTCGATGGCCGCGGCCACGATGCGCGACACGCCGATGCCGTAGCAGCCCATCTCCATGGGCTGCGACTGGCCTTGTTCATCCAGGTAGGTCGCGCCCATGGCCGTCGAGTACTTCGCGCGCAACTGGAATACGTGGCCCACTTCGATGCCGCGCAGGATGTCGAGCTTGCCCTTGCCATCAGGGCTGGGGTCGCCGGCGACGGCGTTGCGAATGTCGGCGTACTCGGCAGGCTCGGGCAGATCCCGCCCGAAGTTGACGCCGGCGAGATGGAATCCGTCCGCATTGGCACCGCACACGAAATCGCTGACTGCTAGCAGCGCGCGGTCGGCGACGATCGTGAGGTTCGCGCCCACCGGACCCATGGAGCCCGCACCGGTACCGAGACGTGCGCGGATCTCGCCTTCGGAGGCGAAACGGAAGCCGCTCGCGAGCGCGGCCAGCTTGCCGGCTTTCACTTCGTTCAGCATGTGATCGCCACGCAGCAGGAGCAGCAGCTCGGTGCCGTCGTTGGCCACCACCATGAGAGTCTTGACGATGCGCTCCGCCGGTACTTTCAGCAGGGCACTGACTTCCTCGATCGTGTGCGCACCGGGCGTCGCGATCTTCTGCATGGACTGCGTCGGCGCGCCGCGGCCCGCCGACGGCGCCACCGCTTCGGCCAGTTCCACGTTCGCGGCGTATTCGGAACCCGTGCTGTACGCGATCGCGTCCTCACCGGACTCGGCGAGGACGTGGAACTCGTGCGAACCGGTACCGCCGATGGCACCGGTGTCGGCCGCCACCGCGCGGAAGCCGAGCCCCAAGCGGGTGAAGATGCGGGTGTAGGCATCCACCATGTTGCGGTACTCGCGCTGGAGGTCTTCGAAGGTCGTGTGGAAGGAGTAGGCATCCTTCATCAGGAACTCGCGTGCGCGCATCACTCCGAAGCGCGGCCGGATCTCGTCGCGGAACTTGGTCTGGATCTGGTAGAAGTTCACGGGCAGTTGCCGATAGCTCCGGATCTCGCGGCGCGCGATGTCGGTGATGACTTCCTCGTGGGTCGGGCCGAAGCAGAAATCGCGGTCGTGGCGGTCCTTGATCTTGAGCATCTGGGGGCCGAACACCTGCCAGCGTCCGGACTCCTGCCACAGTTCCGCCGGCTGGACCGCGGGCATCAGCACTTCGACCGCACCGGCGGCATTCATTTCCTCGCGCACGATCGCTTCGACCTTGCGCAGCACACGCAGGCCAAGCGGCATCCAGGTGTACAGACCGCTGCCCAGCTTGCGGATCAGGCCGGCGCGGAGCATCAGTCGGTGACTGACGAGTTCGGCTTCCGCCGGGGCTTCCTTGAGAGTGGAGATAAAGAACTGGCTGACGCGCATGAGGGGCGGACGATGGGTCGAAAAGCGTTGATTCTAGCCTCCGAACCGCCCAGGCCTTCGACCTATCGCCGGGTGGCTCACACCGCCACCGGGCATAATCGAAGTCCCATGAGCATTTTGTCGAAGTTGCGCGGGCGCCGGTCCGCACCCGACGCGGCGTCGGTCGAGGTGAGCGAACGCGATGGGCTGCGATCGCTGCACCTCGGCAGCAGCACCGTGCAGAGCACCATGCGCGTGGACGACCCGGTCGAACTGGTGCTCTCCTACACGCGCGCCATGATGGGCTTCCTGCTGTTCCATCCGAAGCCGCGGGACGTGACCATGATCGGCCTGGGCGGCGGGTCGCTCGCGAAATTCGTCCATCACCGCCTGCCCGACGCGCGCGTGACGGTGGTCGAGAACAGCGCCCGCGTCATCGCGGCGGCGCGCTCGTGGTTCGAAGTGCCGCCCGACGGCGAACGATTCGAAGTGCGGCACGCCGATGGTGCCGAGTACGTCCGCGAGCATCCGGGGGCCTGCGACGTGCTGATGGTCGATGCCTACGACAGCGAGGCCCAGGTGGAGGCGCTCGCAACCGAGGCCTTCTATGCCGACGCCCGCGCCGCGCTGCGTCGCGACGGCGTGCTGGTCGTGAACCTGTGGAGTTCGGATACCCGCTTCGACAGCTACCTGCAGCGCATCGAGCGTGCCTTTGACAGCCGCGTGGTGTGCCTACCGGCTGAGCGGCGGGGCAACGTGGCCGTGTTCGCGTTTCTCCGCACACCGGAAGCTACTGCCTGGGAGGCGTTGCGCCTGCGGGCACGCCAGCTCGAGAAGGCCCATGGACTGGAGTTTCTCAAGTTCGTCGGCCGATTGAAGGAGATGAACCCGCACACGGAGCGGCGTCTGGTCGTGTAGTCCGGCGGCGACGGCCTGGCGGGGCCGTCGGCTTCCGGCGGCGACCGGAATATGAAAGAATTTCGACGGCGCCACGATCGTGAGGTAAAGGACAATGATCGATCGCGACGGTTACCGACCCAACGTCGGGATCATCCTCGTCAACGCGAGGAACGAGGTGTTCTGGGGCAAGCGCGTGCGCGAACACGCGTGGCAGTTTCCCCAGGGTGGCATCAAGCCGGGGGAAACCCCCGAGAAGGCGATGTACCGCGAGTTGATGGAGGAGGTCGGCCTCGACCCCTCGCACGTGCGCATTCTCGGCCGCACCCGGGACTGGCTGCGCTATGACGTGCCGAAGCATTGGGTGCGCCGCGAAGGCCGCAGCCAGTACCGAGGCCAGAAGCAGATCTGGTATCTGCTGCGGCTGGTAGGGCGGGATTGCGATGTCTGCCTGCGCCGGTCGGAGAAGCCGGAGTTCGACGCCTGGCGGTGGAACCAATACTGGGTGCCTCTCGACAGCGTCATCGACTTCAAGCGCGAGGTCTACCAGTTGGCGCTCACCGAGCTGGCGCGCTTCATCTTCTCCCGGACCGAGCCGGGCTGGGACCTCCTGCCGCTGACGGTGCCGACCCTGGAAGGCTAGGCTGTCTCCGGCAGGTCCCGGCCGACACGCCCGGTGCCCCCCAGCAGGACGGCGAGATGCACATTCCGCTCACGCCAGAAGTTGGCGCAATCGCGGAACGTCTCGATCCCGGCCGCGAGTTCGCCGGGTGCCTGGCGCGCAAACCGGGTGAGCCCGCCGATCTCGATCACGAGGGTGGACCCCGCCACAAGACCCAGGTCGGTGAGGCAATCGTAGAGCGCGTCCCAATTGCCGCCGAAATGGGGGGGGAACTCCAGTATGCCGGCCAAGGCGTCCAGGAGCGCGCGCTTGGTGGGTGGTGCCTGGATGCGCACGTGGCGGGGAGGGCGGCCCGCAAGCCTCCCGAGGGATGCCCCGCCGCTGCCCTCAAAGCGGTAAACGCCGCCGTTCTCTAGCGCTTCTTGCAGCGATTTCATCGATCCTCCGCGATCTTCTTGAAGGTGCGGTAATGGTCCGCCGTCCAGTAATAGTCCCCGCCTCGACCGGCAACGATGCGGCGCGCACCCCGGTCCCGGGCCCCTGGCGTGGGCACGGTGTACTCGCGGTAGTACCCGCGAGGGCGGGTTGGTAGCAACCCCTCACGGTTGCCGAATGTCATGCCATCCCTTTCATAAGGAAAGGGCCCGCCGGCCCGGATGAGCGTGAGCGTGGCTTTTGCTTGCTCTGGCAGGACGGACAGGGGAATCGTGCCCAGGTCCGCCGGCCCCCGGGCCAGGGCAACTGCGGCTGCCAGCAGCAGGACGGCGCCGAGAAGGGCTCCGGGATGTCGGGGTCGCACAATCCGTATGGCCATGGCATAGTGACGCCATACGGCGACAGTTACCGATTTAATCATTGGTAAATTGTTAGTAAACAATGAATTGCCATCAAGGCGCGTTAGATCCCAGACCGAAAATCGACTGAACCCATCGCTTCGAGCTCCCGCGACCATGTCCGTCCGGCGCAATGACTTCGACGTAACCGACCAGGTCCGCACCACCGATCCGCAAGCGGTGCAGGGCGAAGTCTCGCGCATCTATGCCGAGCTGTACGCGCCGGCATCCGATCTCGAGTTGTTGCGGCCGTTCGCCGACGCTTCCCGCCTCTATCACGGTGACTTTCCAGGTCACCGGGCGTGTGACACGGCGTACCACAACCTCCAGCACGTGCTCGACGTGACGCTCGCCATGGCGCGGTTGATGGATGGCAGCACGCGCGCTGCCCGGGGCGCCGTGGCCTTCGACGAACGCCTGTTCCGCTTCGGCATCGTGCTCGCGCTGTTCCACGATGCCGGCTACATCCGTTCCCGTCACGATACGCGCGCCGACAATGGCGCAGCCTACACGCGGACCCATGTCTCGCGGGGTGGCCGCTTCCTCGAACGCTATCTGGGAGATCTCGGCCTCGCCGACCTGATTCCCGTGGCCGGTCCGCTGGTGCACTTCACCGGGTATGAGCGGCCGGTCGCAAGCATCGACATCAACGACCCCACCTTGCGGCGCCTCGGGCTGCTGCTCGGCTCGGCGGACATCGTGGCCCAGATGTCCGACCGCTGTTACCTCGAGAAATGCCGCGACCGTCTGTATCCCGAGTTCGTCGTCGGCGGCATCGCTGCCGGTCGGGATGCCGACGGCCAGCCCAACGTGCTGTTCGCGTCTGCCGAAGACCTCGTAGTCAAGACCCCGGGCTTCTACCAGGTGGCGAGCCGGCGCCTGGAGCACGATCTCGAAGGCGTCTATCGTCTCGCCGAACCCCACTTCCGCGGTCAGAACCTGTACCTCGAGGAACTCGAGAAGAACATCCGGCACGCCGAGACGGTCGCGGAGCAACACGACCTGTCCCTGCTGCGCCGTTTGCCGCCGCCTGCCGAAACCGCGGGCGACGCCGAGCCGGCACCCGAGAACCGTCAGGAAGCCTCCGCAACACGCAGCATGATCTTGCCGACGTGCGCGCTCGACTCCATCAGCGCGTGCGCCTTGGAAGCTGCGCCAAGCTCGAACGTCGAGTGAATCACCGGCCGGATCTTCCCGGCCTCCAGTAGCGGCCACACGCGAGCGCGCAACGCGCTCGCGATGCCGGTCTTGAACTCGACGGTTCTGGGCCGCAACGTCGACCCGGTGATGGTGAGGCGCCGGTACAGGATGTCACCCATGTCGAGCGTGGTGGTGGTGCCGCCGAGGAACGCGATGATTGACAGTCGCCCGTCGGGTGCAAGGCATTTCAGTTCACGCGGAACGTAGTCGCCGCCGACCATGTCGAGGATCACGTCCACACCCTTGCCGCCGGTCAACTCCTTCGTCACTGCGACGAAATCCTCGGTCCGGTAGTTGATGCCGCGCTCCGCTCCCAGCTCTTCGCACGCCCGGCACTTCTCGTCGCTGCCGGCGGTGGCGAACACGCGGTGACCGAGGGTGCGTGCGAGCTGGATGGCGGTGACGCCGATGCCGCTCGAGCCGCCCTGCACCAGCAGCGTTTCGCCGGGGGCGAGCTTCGCCCGCTCGAACACGTTGATCCACACCGTGAAGAAGGTTTCCGGCAGCGATGCTGCCTCGACCGCGCTGAACCCCTGCGGGATCGGCAGGCAATGTCCGGCGGGTGTCGCGCAATACTGCGCATAGCCGCCACCGGGTGTCAGCGCGCAGACGCGGTCGCCCACCTGCCACTGCATCACGTCTGCGCCCACTTGCGCGATTGTGCCGGCGACTTCGAGGCCAGGTAGATCGGACGCGCCGGGCGGCGGATTGTAGGTCCCCGCGCGCTGGAAGCAGTCGGGCCGGTTCACGCCGGCAGCCTCGACTGCGATCAGGACTTCATGGGCCTTCACCGCCGGTAGCGGTCGTGAAGTGGTCTTCAGCACGTCCGGACCACCGGGCGCAGTGATCTCGACGGCAGTCATGGTGGCGGGCAATGCGCTCATCGCGGTTCTCCTCGGTCGAAGGCGCGGATTGTAGAGGCCTGTGGCATGATCCGCGGCCTCGGTCCGTGCCATTCAGAATGAGCGCGAAGACCACATCGACTCTGGGGGAGAAAACGATGGAGTACCGGAACCTGGGGAACAGCGGGCTCAAGGTCTCGCCGCTGTGTCTCGGCACCATGATGTTCGGCGATCGGACCGACTACGCCGAGTCGGAGCGCATCGTGAAATCCGCCCGCGATGCGGGCGTGAACTTCATCGACACGGCCGACCAGTACGCGAAGGGTGAATCCGAGCGCATCGTCGGCAAGATCATCAAGAAGGATCGCGCGGACTGGGTGCTCGCCACCAAGTTCGGCAACGCGATGGGCGAAGGCCCCAACGAAGTGGGCTTGAGCCGCGGCTGGATGCACAAGGCCTGTGACGCGAGCCTGCAGCGCCTCGGCACCGACTACATCGATCTGTACTACGTGCATCGCGATTTCGCCGACGCGGCGCTGGACGAGATGGTGCAGGCCATGGGCGATCTCATCCGCACCGGCAAGGTGCGCTACTTCGCACTGTCGAACTTCCGCGGCTGGCGCATCAGCGAGGTCGTGTGGCTATGCCGGCAGTTCGGCGTGCCGCGCCCCATTGCCTGCCAGCCCTACTACAACGCGTTCAACCGCATGCCTGAGGTCGAAGTGCTGCCGGTGTGCGAATACCACGGCCTGGGCGTCGTGCCCTACAGCCCGATCGCACGCGGCGTGCTGACCGGCAAGTACGTTCCCGGGGAGAAGCCGCCCGGTGACACGCGTGCCGGGCGCGGCGACAAGCGCATGATGCAGACCGAGTTCCGCGAGGAGTCGCTGGTGATGGCACAGACGGTCAAGGCGCACGCGGAGAAGAAGGGCATCACCACAGGGCAGTTCGCGACCGCGTGGGTGCTGGCCAACCGGATCATCACGAGCGTGATCGCCGGTCCGCGCACGCTGGAGCAGTGGGTCGACTACCCGAAGGCCGTCGACTACCGGTGGGGCGCGGATGACGAGGCGCTGATCGATTCGCTGGTAAGCCCCGGGCATCCCTCGACGCCCGGGTACAACGATCCGCAGTACCCGCTGATCGGGCGGTTCCTGCGCGGGTAGCCGCCTATCGGTTTACGGGCGGGGCCGGCGGCGTAGCGCAGCGCCGCCAAGGGCCGCCGCGAGCAGCAGTGCTGCCGAAGCGGGCTCGGGAACGCCTTGCACGCGCGGCACCACGGCCTCGATCGGACCGATACCGATGGAGGTGAAGACGACTTTCTCGACGGCCACAGGCGTCATCCCGTCGCCCGTTTCGACGAAAGGCGTGGCGACCGGCCGATCCAGGGCCACATCCCAGGTGAGGCGGAAGAGGTGCGTACCGGCGCCACTGCCGAATTCCTGAACGAGCACGATGTCGCCGGCAAAACCGGTGAAGTTCGACGCCTCGGCGCCGAACAGTCGGCCGCCACCGTAGTCGACACCGTACATGTTGGTGTCCGGGAGGATGAGTTGCAGGTCCTCGACCGTGAGCCCGATATTGAAGAACTCGACGTTGCCTGCCGCATCGATCGTGTACAGGCGCTGCGTGGAGTCGCTGCCCACGACGATCTTGCCGGCCAGGTCACCGTAACGCGGGTCATCGGGAAGCGTGATCACCGAGGACAACGCCACTCCTAACGAGCGGACCAGCGTCGGCACCCCCGCTTCGGTGATGCGCCAGACCTGACCGTTCGTCGTCACCGCGATGAGGTCGCCACCCCACAGACCGGTCCGGTCGAACGCGAGCTCGCCCCGGAACAGACCGTTGCTGCCCGGCAGGCTGACCCAGTTGCTGTTCACCACGCTGCCATCGGGCGAGATGCGGGCGAGCACGCCTTCGACGCCGGTGCCGGCGATCACCTCGCCCTGCGTCCAGCCGCCAGTCTGGCCGGCGAGTGCGATGGCCAGGTTCACTTCATCGGTGTACCCGCTTGCGCTGGAGAACGCCGTGAGGGTGGGCGTTGCGCCTGTCGACACGCGGTCGAAGTTGCGCGGCACGCCGTTAGGGTAGTTCCGCGAAACGATCAGGGTCTGGGTCGTGTCCTGATAGGCCATCCCGACATTGAGATTGAACGGCACATTCAATTGCTCGAGCGTGATGGGCACGGCCCAACTGGTGGCGCTGCCGGCGAGCCACAGCGCGGCGGCGATCTGGAGTGTCTTGTTCACAGCTTTCTCCTGGGTAGCAAGCGGGGGAATGCAACGACCCGGTCCGCCGCAGGTGGCGCTGAACAGCCTTGGAGCGGGAATCCGGACTGTCGACTGTTCTTACAGTCGGCCGGTCACGAATTCACTGTCTCCTGTAGGCGACGGTCCTTGGCGACGCTTTACAGCAATTTCGGCACCACCCCAGCCGCTGGCTGCGCCGTGCCAGCCGCGTTACTTGGCGCCCAGCAACAGCCGCGAAAGCGCCGAGCGCAATGTTTCCGGCAACGCCGTTGGCCGCCGCGACTCGCGATCGACGTAAACGTGGACGAAGTGTCCTTGGGCCGAAGCCAGGGGATCGTCATTGCGGAACAATCCCACCTCGTAGCGCACGCTGCTCGAGCCCAGCTTCGCCACGCGCAGGCCGGCGTGCACCGAATCCGGAAACGAGATCGGGCTGAAGTAGTTGCACTGGGTTTCGACGACGAGTCCGATCACGGTGCTGTGCTCGATGTCGAGCACGCCCTGCTCCAGCAGGTACTGATTCACCACCGTGTCGAAGTACGAGTAGTACACGACGTTGTTCACGTGGCCATACACATCGTTGTCCATCCAGCGCGTGGTGATCGCTCGGAAGTGACGATAGGCGGTGCGTGCGTCCGGTGTCGTCTTCATGTCAGTGGGACTGGGCACTGTCGATGGTATCGGTACGACGGCGCATGTGCTGCCAGTTCACGGCAAGCATGCCTGCCGCGATGATGACCAGCATCCCCGCGAGGGAACCGCCGTCGGGAAACTCGTGGAATGCGATCCACGCGAGCAGCGTGGACCAGATCAGCTGGGTATAGACGAAGGGAGCCAGCGCCATCGGGGAGGCATGTTCCACCGCGCGGATCAACAGGAAATGGCCGAAGCCGCCGAGCGTGCCGATGGCGACCATGATCACGATCTGGATCCCGTTGGGCGTCTGCCAGCCGAACGGGAGTGCGAAGCTCGCCAATGCGGATCCGACCAGTGCCGTGTAGAAGAGCGTGGTGAAGGAGTTGTCGCGTCCCGCGACCTTGCGAGTCGCGATCTGGTAGAGCGCGAACAGCAGTGCCGTGGCCATGGGAAACAGCACTGTCGGACTGAACACGGCGCCGCCGGGGCGGATGATGATCACCACGCCGACGAAACCCAGCGCCACGGCGATCCATTGGCGACGCGTCACCCGCTCGCCGAGCACCGGGCCGGACAGGACGGTGACGATGACCGGTGCGATGAAACTGATGGCGGCCGCTTCGGCAAGCGGCAGGAACTTGAGCGACAGATAGAACATTGCGGTGGAACTGGCGAGCAGCACGCCGCGCAGGATCTGCAGCCCCGGATGCTTCGTGCGTACCAGGGAAAACCCCATGCGCGGGCCGAAGAGCACCAGCATGAACAGCATGTGGATCGTGTATCGGACCCACATGAGCGGTCCGAGGGGATACGACTTCAACGCGAGCTTCGCCAGCGTGTCCCCGGTCGAGAACATGAAAACGGCACACATCATCAAGCCCACGCCGCGGAAAAAATGCCGGTGGTGGTGCGCGTCGTGCGGACTGCTCATCGCAACGGCTGCCCGGCGCCGGCCGGCAACACCGTTCGACCGGCAAAGTGCGCGGTCGCGCCGAGCGACTCCTCGAGCCGCAATGCTTCGTTCCACTTCGCCATTCGCTCCGAGCGCGTGAACGAGCCGACCTTGAGCTGGCCGGCATCCCAGCCGGTCGCGAGATGCACGATGGTCACGTCCTCGGTTTCGCCGGAGCGCGCGGACACGATGGTGCCGAAGCCGGCGGCCTTGCCGGCTTCGAGAGCCGCGCGCGTTTCCGTCACGGTACCGGCCTGGTTCGGCTTGATCAGCACGGCATTGCAGGCGCGATCCGCGGCGGCAGCGCGAACGCGGTCAGCGTTGGTGACCAGATAGTCATCACCGATGATCTGGATCCGGCCACCCACCGCGGCGGTGAACGCGCGCATGCCTTCGGCGTCGTCCTCGGCCAGAGGATCCTCGATCGAAGCGACGGGATAGCGTCGGCACCAGTCGAGCAGCATCGCGATCATGCCGTCGCGATCGAGCTCGCGCTGGTCCAGCCCGAGCGTGTAGCGGCCGTCGCGACCGAACTCGGAAGCGGCGATGTCGAGGGAGATCGCGACCTCGTCGCCGGGACGGTAGCCCGCTTTCTCGATCGCGCGGGTGAGGACGGACAGGGCTTCTTCGTTCGATTCGAACAGCGGCCAGAAACCGCCCTCGTCAGCCACGCCGGCGAGCTTGCCCGCGTCGCTCATCAACTGACCGGCTGCGCGATACACCTCGGCGGTCATTACCAGCGCTTCGTCGAAAGTGGTGGCACTCAAGGCCATCACCATGAAATCCTGAATGTCGACGCGCCGCCCGGCGTGGGCGCCGCCGCCGAAGATCTGGATCTCGGGCAGCGGCAGGCGCGCTGTCTTGCCGCCGGCCAGGTAGGACCACAATGCCTCCCCGCACGATGCGGCGGCGGCGTGCAGCACGGCCATCGAGACGGCGATCGTCGCGTTGCCGCCGAGACGCGCCTTGTTCGGCGTTCCGTCGAGCGCGATGAGGGCGGCGTCCACGGCTGCCTGATCCGTGGCAGTCATGCCGGCGAGGCGTTGCGCGATCTCGCCGTTGACGTTCGCCACGGCGCGGGCCACGTCGAGCCCGCCGAGTTTCGATCCGCCGTCGCGCAGGTCGATCGCTTCGTGGGTGCCTCGCGAGGCGCCGGCCGGCGCGATGGCACGGCCGATCGCTCCTCCCGCAAGTTGCACTTCGGCTTCGACGGTGGGCCGGCCGCGGGAATCCCAGATGCGGCGGCCGCGGATGCGGATGATGGTGGGGTCGGTCATGGTTGTATCTGCAATGCAGGTCGAGGTCGGTAGCGCCGGTCTCTCTGGGGTGAAATGTGACTTTTCCTCATCCCCGACCCTGCGCCGCCAGGGAGAAGGGAGTTTGAAGCCCCTCTCCCTCCAGGAGAGGGGTGGGGGTGAGGGAGAAACGTCGAACGCGGATCAAACGGTGAGCTCGATGCGGTTGCCGTCGGGATCCAGCGCGACGCTCTCGTAGTAGCCGTCGCCGGTGCGGCGCGGGCCATCGAGGATCGGGACTCCTGCAGCACTCAGGCGTGCCGTGAGTTCGTCGACGGCCTCAACCGATCCGAGTGCGAGCGCGATGTGTGCATAGCCCACGGCAGGCTGCGCTGCGGCGGTCGCCAGTGCGGGCACCTGCATCACTTCGATGCGCGCCCCGTCGCCGAAGCGCAGGAACCACGAACGGAAGGCCTTCTTCGGATTCACGTAGCCGTCGTTGGCGGTGGCACCGAACCATCGCACGTAGAAATCACGCAGGCGTTCCGGGTTGGCGGACCATAGAGCCACATGTTCGATGCGGACGTTCAACGGTTCACCACTTGGCGATTTCGGTGCGCCACGCGTCGCGGATGATCGCCAGTCGCTCGACCGGCTGGAGCAGCAGCGGCCGTGCGACCTTCCGCACCTTGTCGCGATCGCGATCGTCGGCGATGTATTCCACCGGTGACTTGCCGTCGATGCGGGCGAGGAACAAGCCAGGCAGCAGATGGGCCACGCGCGCTTCCAGTTCCGCGGCTGGTTCCCATTTCACACCGGCCAGGTAGGTCTCGAACAGCGTCGTGAAGCTCTGCAGATACACCGCCCACCAGCGCGGCCGCCAGACGCATTTCAGCAGCAGGTGGTTCAGGCAGAAGGCGAGGTCGAATGCCGGATCGCCATACCAGGCGCACTCGGCATCCACGAACACGGGGCCGCGCGGGCCGACCAGGATGTTCTTCGGACTCACGTCGCCGTGGACCAGGGCGCGCTTGTTCGAGGCCGTGACCTCCACGAGACGCTCCAGTGCCGGCGCGCAATCGGCGTGGGCACGCGCGGTGGCTTGCAGATAAGGCTCGAGCCGGATCGGAAAGAAGATGTGATCGGTGGCGAAGCGCTCGGCCAGCTCGTGCCGGTCGGCCGTGCTGGTGTGGATGAGGGCAAGCCGTCGGCCCACTTCGCGTGCCGTCGCGCCGTCGACGATGCCGTCGCGCAACTGGAGCTTCCACACCGGATGATCGGCCGGATCGAGCCACGCCATCGCGAATAGGTTCGAGTCGACATCCTCGCCCAGGATGGCCGGCACCGCCTCGGGTGCGATGGCCCCGGCAACCCGCATCCATTCGACCTCGTAGCGGTTGCGTTCCGTCGGAGCGCGCCAGTCGGCTTCCACCTTGAGCTTCGGCAGGGCGCGCTTGATGCACACCGAACCGCGCGGCAGGTCGGCACGGAAGATATCGGATGAAACGCCGCCCGCCAGCGGTTCGAGCGTGAGCGTCTCCCCGGGCGCAGCCAGACCCATGCGCTCGAGCGCGGCTCGAAAGACGGCGGTGTGATCCTCCACGGCGATGACGGCGTAACATCGGGTCGTCGTTCGCGCTTCTCGTCGGTTCGGAAGGCGCGCTGCGACCGGAAAAAGCGGAGCAAGACTCTAGCACAGCGTTCCTTCGGAGACCCATGCAGGCCATACTCGCCCTTGACCAGGGCACCACGAGTTCGCGCGCGCTGGTGTTCGATGCCACCGGCCGCATTCTCGGCGTGGCGCAGCGCGAGCTGCCGCAGATCTATCCGCAGCCAGGGTGGGTGGAACACGACCCGGAGACCATCTGGGCCACCCAGATCGCGACCGCACGCGAGGCACTCGCGCAGACCGGCATCGGCGCCACCGACGTTGCCGCCATCGGCATCACCAATCAACGCGAGACCACCGTCGTGTGGGAACGAGCGAGCGGTCGCCCGATCGCCAACGCTATCGTCTGGCAGGATCGGCGGACCGCCGGGCACTGCGACCGGCTGCGATCGGACGGGCTCGCCGGGCTCTTCCAATCTCGCACGGGCCTCGTGCTCGACGCCTACTTCTCCGGAACCAAGGTGGCCTGGATCCTCGATCACGTGCCCGGTGCCCGTGCGCGGGCCGAGCGCGGCGAACTGGCCTTCGGCACGGTGGATGCGTGGCTCATCTGGAAGCTCACCGGCGGGCGGGTTCATGCGACGGACGCGAGCAACGCGGCGCGCACGTTGCTCTACGACATCCGTGAGCGCCGCTGGGACGCCGACCTGGCCACCGCGTTGGGGATCCCCATGACCATGCTGCCTGTCGTGGTGGCGTCGAGCGGAGTGGTGGCGCAAACCGATGCACAGATTCTCGGCGCGCCGGTTCCCGTCGCCGGCATCGCGGGCGACCAGCAGGCGGCGTTGTTCGGCCAGCGCTGCGTGACGCCGGGCAAGGTGAAGAACACCTATGGCACCGGGTGTTTCATGCTGATGCATACCGGTGAACGGGTGCCGGAGTCGCAGCACCACCTGCTCGCCACCGTTGCGTGGCAGATCGGCGACCGCACCGACTATGCACTCGAAGGCAGCGTGTTCATCGCGGGCGCTGCGGTCCAGTGGCTGCGCGACGGACTCGGCTTGATCGGCAGCGCTGCCGAAATCGAGGCGCTCGCCGCATCGGTACCCGATACGGACGGCGTGTACTTCGTACCGGCCTTCACCGGCCTCGGTGCGCCCCATTGGGATCCGCTCGCACGCGGCACGATCTGCGGCATCACGCGCGGCACGACGCGAGCGCACCTGGCACGCGCGGCGCTCGAGGCCATCGCCTTCCAGACCGCCGACATCCTGCAATGCATGCAGGCCGACGCCGGCGTCGGCCTGGCCGAATTGCGCGTCGATGGCGGTGCCACCCGCAACGATCTCCTGATGCAGTTCCAGGCCGATCTACTGGGTGTCCCGGTGGTGCGCGCCGCCAATGCCGAGTCCACCGCACTCGGTGCCGCAATGCTCGCCGGTCTTGCGGTCGGCATCTGGAAGGATGTCGATCAGATGAACGGCCTGTGGCAGTCCGACCGCACGTTCACGGGCGCAATGCCGCCGGATCGAGTAGCCTCGATGACATCACGTTGGCGCGCCGCGATCGGGCGTGCCAAGGGTTGGAGCGTTTGAGTCGCAGCGGGACCAAGACAGGGGAGAGCGCCAGGAAAGACATCACCGCAATCGGGGAGGAGACATGAAGGCAATCGCTACCGAGAACATCCGCACCGTGGCGCTGGTGGGCCATGGTGCGGCCGGCAAGACCACGCTCGCGGAGTCGCTGCTGAAAACCGCCGGGGCCATCGCGTCCGCCGGCACCGTCGAGCGCGGATCGACCGTCAGCGATCATCTTGCGATCGAGAAGGAGTACCGGCACTCGCTGCAGGCATCGGTGCTGCGGTTGGAGACCCAGGGCAAGCGCGTGCACCTGCTCGACACGCCGGGATTCCCGGATTTCATCGGCCAGTCCATCGGTGCGCTCGACGCAGTGGAGACGGCGGCCGTGGTGGTGAGTGCGCAGTCGGGTATCGAGATGATCACGTCGCGGATGATGCAGTGGGCGGCGAAGCGGCAGTTGTGCCGGCTCGTGATCGTCAACAAGATCGACGCCGAGCACATCGACCTGCCCGGCTTGCTGCGAGCCATCCAGGCCGCGTTCGGCAAGGAGTGCCTGCCGATCAACCTGCCAGCCGGTGGTGGAACGCGAGTTGTCGATTGCTTCTTCAATCCCGGCGGCGAGGCGGATTTCCTGTCCGTCGCGGAAGCCCACCGCGCGTTGGTCGACCAGGTGGTGGAAGTCGACGAGGAGCTGATGGCGCTCTACCTGGAGAAGGGCGAGATCGCGCCGGAACAATTGCACGCACCCTTCGAGAAGGCCTTGCGCGAAGGGCATCTCGTGCCGGTGTGCTTCGTCTCGGCCCGCAATGGCGCCGGCGTGGCGGAGCTGCTCGACGTGTTCGCGAAGCTGTTGCCGAACCCGACAGAAGGCAATCCGCCGCTGTTCTACAAGGGCGAAGGTGTGGACGCCGTCGAGTTCCATTCCGAACCCGATCCGGCGAAGCACGTGCTGGCGCACGTCTTCAAGATCGTGATCGATCCATTCGTGGGCAAGCTCGGTGTGTTTCGCGTGCACCAGGGGACCGTGACCAAGGACACGCAGCTCTTCGTCGGCGATGGCCGCAAGCCGTTCAAGGTGGGACACCTGTTCATGCTCCAGGGCAAGGAGCACGTCGAGGTCGCCTCCTGCGTGCCGGGCGACATCGCTGCCGTGGCCAAGGTGGACGAGATCGAGTTCGACTGCGTGCTGCACGATTCGCGCGACGAGGACCACATCCACATGCGACCACTGGAGTTCCCGGTGCCGATGCACGGGCTCGCAATCCAGCCCAGGCGTCGCGGCGAGGAACAGCGGCTGGCTGACGCCTTGCACAAATTGATCGCCGAGGATCCGACGCTGCAGGTCGAACACGATCCCCACATGAACGAGACGGTGCTGCGCGGCCTGGGAGAACTGCACCTGCGCGCGACGCTGGAGCGCATGGCGCAGCAGTACAAGGTGGACGTGGATACGCGTCCGCCGCGCGTGCCCTACCGCGAAACCATCACCGTGCCGGCCGAAGGTCACAACCGCCACAAGAAGCAGACTGGCGGTGCCGGCCAGTTCGGCGAGGTGTTCCTGCGCGTCGAACCGCTGGCCCGCGGCGAGGGCTTCCAGTTCGTCGATGCCGTGAAGGGCGGGGTGATCCCGTCGCAGTTGATCCCGGCGGTGCAGAAGGGTGTGGAACAGGTGCTCGCTGCCGGACCGCTCGCCGGGTTTCCGGTGCAGGACGTACGTGTCACCGTCTTCGACGGCAAGCACCACCCGGTGGACTCGAAGGAAGTCGCCTTCGTCGCTGCGGGGCGCAAGGCGTTTCTCGATGCATTGGCCAAGGCCGGATCGATCGTGCTGGAACCCATCGTGCACGTCGAGGTTTTGTGTCCCGAGTCGAACATGGGTGACATCACCGGTGATCTTTCTTCACGCCGCGGGCAGATCACCGGCACGCGGGCGCTGCAGGCTGCGACCCTGACGGTGAGCGGGCTGGCGCCGCTGGCCGAACTGAACGGCTATGCCTCACGCTTGAAGGCGTTCACGGGCGGGCAGGGCTCGTATTCCATGGAGTTGAGCCACTACGAGCAAGCGCCACCGACCGTGCAACAACAGCTTGCAACCGACTATCGGGCGATGCGTCGGCACGAAGAGGAGTGAGAGGTTCCCCCCGACAGGCCTGCGGCCTCTCCCCCCAGGGGGCGTCCAGCGCGGTTCGTCGCCTGGCTCGCGGGCGGCTGCTTCAGCAGTTGCCGCTTGCGCAGCGGATCATGCGCTGCGCGCACGTGATCTGGTCGAAGTCGGCACCCAACTGGAACTCGGTGTCGACGCCGATGTGCTGGACGATCGCGTTGTTGCACTGAACACGGCTGGTCACGTAGCGCGCCGGAGCAAGCCACTGGGCGTTGGCGCATCCGGGATCGCCGTGTCCGAAGCGGATGCCGACTTCGTACGTTGCGCACAGGAAGCCGTTGTGCTGCACCCACGTCTCGACGTATAGCTCGCCCTTGCGTGCCACCCAGCCCTTGCCGCGGTTGCGGCCGAAGTCGAACTCGAGACGGTCGGTCTTGCCGCTGGCCGTCACGGCGATGGCCGGCACCGCCGGGGCGTTGGCGCGGCGGATCGCGGGGTCCTCGTCGTCCTGAGCAAGTGTGCATCCGGACGGCATCAGGAATGCCGTAAGAGCGAAAACGACGAGGCGCATGAACCACTCCTTCTTGAGGACACCATGGTAAACCCGGGCACGACCCGTCCCGAAGGGATCGCACCGAGGCGTGTGTGCGTTCCGAACGCCGTCGCACGATCCTGCGCGGGATCACGATCGCCGGCGCTGCCGCTGCAAGCCCGGGGGCGATTCCCCGCTGAATCGCGGCCATTCTCAGCGGCAGTATGGTTACATTGCGGTCCATGAGCTTACCCATGGATTGCCCAGCGTCGGCTGGCCACAAGTCGCGCAAGCCGGTAGCGGGCAAGGCCGCGCTGACGATGGTTGCGCGTACATGACGCTGAGGTCGATCGCGGCGCTGGTCGTGCTGGTCGCTGCCTTCGCATGGGCCCACGCCGAGCAACGGAGTGCCGATGCAGTCGCCGACGGCCGACGCAGCGCACGCTCCGGCGATGGCCCGGTCACCCCGGAGCGTTCGTCGTCACCCCGACTCCCGGTGGAGCGCCTCAGGATGATCGAAACCGAGGCCCCCTCGTACGACTACGCAAGCCCGACCCTGTACCTGCCCTGGAGGAACCGGGGTGGCGATTGGATCGATGCCGATGGTGTGGCACAGGGCGTGACGCCTTACGCGATCATTCAACTGCGTGTGGGAACGCCAGGCTACGTCTCGGCCGACGTGACGACGCTGGTGAAAAAGCTGCTGTCGGACAACACCGGGTTCCTGGTCGGTGCCAGGAAGATCAAGGGGGCGGGGCCGAAATTTGCGTCGCAGTCGAACCCATCCAGGGCGCCCAGGCTGATCATCACGACGAACATGGGCGTGCACGAGGTGCCGTTGCTCCTGGATACCTGGGTATCCGTGACCAGCAACCGGTCGCTCGCACAGGAGCCGATCTGGTCGGTCGGGGACCCGCGCGACAAGGACGAATACGGCAACGGCATGCTGCGGTTCGATCTGTCGAAGGTCGAGGGCAAAATCGCGAGCGCGACGCTTTCCATCTGGCTCGAGTCCTACTACGGCGAGTACGACCTGCCAATCTACGAGCTTGCGGTTCCGGAGTTGCTGATCAGTCCGGCCGCGCAACATCCCGGCCGCGTCGAATCCGGCGGTGGCGTGCCGTGGGACCAGATGCCTGCACGCGCGACGGTGGCGGAGATTCAGGCCTGGTACGACGACGGGTGGGTGAGTTCGGCGTCCTACCCGGCCGTGATGGTGGATTGGCCGGAGTACGGTGTGAAGGCGATTCGTGCGCGGGCGGGTCCCCTCGGTGCCACCGGGATCAACGCGCGCAAGGTCTTCGTCAAGAGAGCCGGGCCACGCAAGCCGTATCAGGTGCCGACCGCCTATGAAGCGCCGACGCACTTGTTCACCCGCTACGCCATCAAGGTGGGCGAGACGGTGAAGGACTGTGCGAACCTCGGCCAGAAGACGCCGGGGACCACTGGGACATGGCAGAACGTCAACAGCATCGGCTGGCCGGCGGACGAACTGTACGACGCGGATCTCGGCTGGGCCTTCAACCTCAACCACACGTTGTACTCGAAGGCCAACGACAGCTTCGGGGTCCTGTGGTATTTCTACAGCTTCGGTGGGCACAGGTTCTCGAGCCCGGACCGCGGCGATACCATTCCCTTCCGTGTTGCCTACCGTCCCGGACAGGTCTATTCGGTCGAGTACGAAATCAAGCTCAATTCCCTGGACGGTCAGGTGGCCAGAAGTGACGGCGTGTTCCGTCTCTGGGTCGACGGCGTGCGTGTCTACGAGAACACCGTGGTGAAGTATCGCGGTCATGCGGCGGCGAACATCATGGCGGTGATCACGCAGACGCTGCACGGAGGCAACGGGGTCCCCGGGTGCGAGATGTGGCACGAGATCGCGGGGCTTGCCTTCGGTCCCACATACATCGGCCCTCTGAAGCGGGTGCGCTGACGCGCGAGCGCGAACAGGCTTCGGAGCGGCATGCGCGCCGGGCGGAGCTGCCCTATCGGTACTCGATCGCCTCGGGCGTTCCGCGCCAGTAGACGAACCGACCCGCCGGAAGGGACCAGGCCGCCTCGCTTTCCAGCGGCACCAGCATCGTTCCGCGGCGCTCGTAGCGCCGATACGTTCCACCCCACGGTTGGATGGCCGGTGGGTTCGTCTCGTCGTCGAAGGTGCGTTCGCTGGATGTCATGGACTCGACGAGACCGTCGGAACCGAAGTGGAACTCGGCATGCACCGTCGCGGTTCCGTTCGAGATGGCGGCACGGGCCGTGACATCGTCGATGGCCGTCCAGCGAACGCCCTGGCCAGGCAGCAGTGCGGTGGGCAACCAGACGGCTTCACCCAGGAAGCGCAACAGCGCGTTCGTCGCGATGTTCGTGGTTCCGCCGACATCGACCACGGTGATCAGGCCCATGATCGCGCCAAGCATCGAGCCCTGCCCGCCGACCAATTCGTCGCGCACCATGACGGGGACGCCCGGCAGCATACGCATGCGGGCATCCCAGACGAATGCATGCGTAGCCGGCACGAAGTCCTGCACGGCGCTGAAAGCCACCCATTGATCACGGCCGGGCTTGCCCATGTTGAATGTGCCTGACCACCGCACGCGCGCATGTCGCACGATGGGCTGTCCGTCGGTGAGCACCCTGCGAAAATAGCGTGCGACCGGCGTCGGGAGATCCGCGAGATCGCTTTCGGAGTACGCCGCAACCGCCGGCGGAGTGGCTTCCAGGAGCATCGCCGCCCGGATCGAATCCGTCGCCTCGCGCCAGCGCCAGTGCGCGTGCCACAGGACAGCGGCAGCCGCGGCCGCCAGCAGGCAAAGAACCAGGAGAACGCGCAGGAACGATTCCTCGAGTCAGCGGGCCGCGTATCCGACGCGGCACGGTCCGGCGTTGCGCCGTCGGATCAGTCGCAGTGCCAGTCGGAAAAGAACGCGGCGTCGGGATTTCTCGCGGTCGCAGCACCGCTCGACGGCGGTGCATCGACCAGCGTCGACACCGGGACGCCCAGCGCGCCCAGTTCGTTGCGGGCGGCGCGCTCCGAATCGAAAGGCCCCGAGTAATGCGCGTGCATGTCGAACAGCGGCTCCTCCACGTCGTCCGGCCACTGCACGAGGTACCAGTATCCCGGCAGCAACGGATGACCGTTCGCCGTGCGATACCGGCAATCGTGGCCGGCGGTGTCGGTGAGGTGGTTGTGACTGTTGACGAACACGACCCTCGCGTGTGTGACCATGGTGCTTTCCTCGTTCTTGCCGGCGCAACTGAAGGCGCGGCGGCGACAACTCGGTCCGCCACGCGGCCACCCGTCGACAACGTCAGGGTTGAAGGAAATCCAGGTACGTCAGTCGTGCACCCCGGACCCCGTCTCGGGTCGGGATTCGACATGCACGACTGCCGTTAACGGCAGGTTCCCGATTTCCTTGCGCCAAAAACGTCCTTGTACTCGCTTTTTCGGACGGCCGTCGTTGACGGCGATCAATGGTTTTCGCAGCCGCGATGGGGAAACTGGCGTTTCGGACGAGTTGGGGGTGTCGGCCAGACCATTGGTCGACGAAGTGACGCCGTTTGGCGACGGCTTCTCGTAAACTCCCGGCTTCATGCGTGTCGAGGTATCCGATGGAAGCCCCTGCCTTCAACCCTCAGAACTCCCCGCGGTACATGGAGATTCCGACCTTCATGCGCACGCCGCTGCGGCGCGATCCGGCAGGTCTCGATGTGGCCATGATCGGCGTGCCCTACGACGGTGGCGTGACCTGTCGGGCCGGTGCGCGCCACGGACCGCGCGAGATTCGCAACCAGTCCTCGATGTGCCGGGGCATCCATCATGTTTCGCGCATCAACCCGTTCGAGATCTGCAACGTGGCGGACGTCGGTGACGTCGGGTTCTCGAAGATATTCGATCGCGTCGCCGTGCTGGCCGATATCGAGGGCTTCTATCGCGGCATCTTCGAATCCGGTGCGCTGCCCCTGACGGCCGGCGGCGACCATTCCATCACGTACCCGATCTTCCGCGGCATCGCGCGGCATCGTCCGATCGGCATGATCCACATCGATGCCCATACCGACACCTGGGCTGAATGGGGCGGCAGCCGGTTCCATCACGGCTCGCCGTTTCGCTATGCGGTCGAAGAAGGGCTGCTCGATCCGAAGCGCACCATCCAGATCGGCATTCGCGGCGGCCAGGCCGTCGACGACGGGTGGCGCTATTCCGCCGACTCGGGCATGCGCGTGGTGTTCATCGACGAATTCGTCGAGTTGGGTGTCGAGAAGGTGATCGCCGAAGCGCGTCGCGTCGTGGGCGACGGACCGACCTACATCACCTTCGACGTGGACGGGCTCGACCCGGTGTACGCGCCAGGTACCGGCACGCCGGAGATCGGTGGACTCACCACGCGCGAGGCGCAGCAGTTCCTGCGCGGGCTGCGCCATCTCAACCTGATCGGTGGCGACGTGGTGGAGGTCTGCCCGCCCTTCGATCCGTCGGGCAATACCGCGCTGGTGGGGGCGACGATCATGTACGAGATCCTGTGCCTGCTGGCGGAGGTGGTGGCAGCGCGGAAGCCGTTGTCGACCAGTGGTTTGGCTTGACGGCCAGGCGCACAGGTATTACTTTGTTACTACTCCATGGAGCCATGAGGAACCAATGGCCGCTACCAGTCTCAAGCTGCCGGATTCACTGAAGCAGCAGATCACCGAACTCGTAGAAGGTACGGGGCAGTCGGCGCACGCCTTCATGGTCGAGGCAATCGAGCAGGCCGCGAACCGCGTGACGTTGCGGCGGCGCTTCGGGGCCGAGGCCCTGGAAGCGGAGTCCGAGACTCTGCAGTCGGGCAGGGCGTACGACCCCGAAGAGGTGTTCGGCTATCTCGCCGCCAAGGCTCGGGGCAAGCGGGTCGCGCGACCCCGTGCCAAGGCGTGGCGACCTTAGCGCTCTCGGCACGCGCATTCGCCGATCTGGAACGCATCTTCGAGTTCATTGCCCAGGAAGATCCGGGACGCGCGGCGGTCGTCGTGAATGATCTGCGTGACGCGATCGGAATTCTCGCCCGGCATCCGCGCATCGGTCGTCGAGTCGAGGATGGCTTGCGCGAACTGGTTGCCGGTCATGGGGCGGCGACGTATGTGGCGAAGTACCGTTGGTATCCGGCTTCCGAGCGGGTGCTCGTGTTGGCCATCCGTCACGCCCGGGAAGCGGGCTATCTTGACGAATAGTCGCCGGCAAGTGCCCACACGCGGCGCGCGTCCATGAACTCCATCGTATTCGACAACAGCTTCGTCCGCGATCTGCCCGCCGATGCCGATACCGGTCCGCGGCGGCGACAGGTGCATGGTGCATGCTACTCGCGGGTGGACCCCACGAAGGTGGCTGCGCCAAGGCTCATTTCGTGGTCGCCCGAGTGTGCCGCATTGCTCGACCTGACGGCGGCCGACGTGCAAACGCCCGACTTTGCGGAAGTGTTCGGCGGCAACCGGACGTTACCCGGGATGCAGCCCTACGCTGCGGTCTACGGCGGTCACCAGTTCGGCCAATGGGCGGGGCAACTGGGCGACGGTCGCGCGATCACGCTGGGCGAAGTCGTCAACCGGCGAGGCGAACGTTGGGAACTGCAGCTCAAGGGCGCTGGACCCACCCCGTACTCACGCACGGCCGACGGCCGGGCGGTACTGCGTTCGTCGATCCGCGAGTTTCTATGCAGCGAAGCGATGCATCACCTCGGCGTACCCACGACGCGGGCCCTGTGCCTGGTGGGTACCGGCGAAGAAGTGGTGCGGGACATGTTCTACGACGGCCGGCCGCAGGCAGAGCAAGGAGCGATCGTGTGCCGCGTGGCACCCTCGTTCATCCGCTTCGGCAACTTCGAGATCTTCACATCCCGCTCGGATTTTGCGACCCTCGAGCGTCTGGTGGAGTTCACCATCCGGCGTGACTTCCCCGAGATAGCAGGCGATCCGGTCGAACGCCGCACGCGGTGGTTCCACGCTGTCTGCGAGCGCACGGCGACGATGGTCGCTCACTGGCTGCGGGTGGGGTTCGTCCACGGCGTGATGAACACCGACAACATGTCGATCCTCGGGCTCACCATCGACTATGGCCCCTACGGGTGGCTGGAGGATTTCGATCCCGGCTGGACACCGAACACCACGGATGCTGCCGGACGTCGCTATCGTTTCGGGCAGCAGGCGCAGATCGCGCACTGGAATCTCGCGCAGCTCGCGAATGCGCTGGTGCCGGTGTTTCCTTCCACCGCGCCGCTGGAGGCGGGCCTCGATCGATTTGCTGCAGTGTTCGAAGCGGAGCAGCAGCGCATGACGGCAGCCAAGTTCGGTTTCGACACCTGGCGCGATCGCGACGGCGAGATCGGCTCCGACTTCTACTTGCTGCTGCACGAGGCGGAGGTGGACATGACACTCGCCTTCCGTCTGCTCGCAGGCGTGGATCTCGATCGTCCGGAGTCCGACGTGCTGGCGCCGGCCTTTTACGACGAGGCCAAGCGCGTTGCGACGCGACCGCAGGTCACGACGTGGCTCGAGCGCTACGCTCAACGCATCCGATCGAACGCGATCCCTGACATCGAGCGGCGAGCACGCATGAACGCGGTCAACCCGCGCTATGTCCTGCGCAACTACCTCGCCCAGGAAGCCATCGACCTCGCAGAGCAGGGTGACTTCGGCCGCATCGACGAACTGCTCGACGTGATGCGCCGTCCCTACGAGGATCAGCCCGGCCGCGAGCGCTTTGCCGCGAAGCGGCCCGACTGGGCACGTACCCGTGCCGGGTGCTCCATGCTGTCCTGCAGCTCATAGGCAGGCCGAGGTCCGTGACGGCGACCCGGCGCATCGGGTATCGTCGGCCGATGGGCGCGCTGGAGCGATCCCTGACAACGATAAGCGGGGGAGGACGACGATGACCAAGATGCTGGAACTGCGCGGGCGCGAGATGACGTCGGGTCTGCAGTTTCCCGAAGGACCGGTGGCCATGCCAGACGGCTCGGTGGTGCTGGTGGAAATTGCGCGCCGAACGATTACGCGCGTGCATCCGGACGGGCGCAAGACCGTGATCGCCGAACTGGGCGGCGGGCCCAACGGCGCTGCCGTCGGGCCGGACGGCAAATGCTACGTCTGCAACAACGGCGGCTTCGAGTTCGGCCACGAGGCCGATGGTCTGTTTCGCCCCATGCGCCGCGCCGACGACTACAGCGGCGGCCGGATCGAGCGTGTCGATCTCGACAACGGCAAGGTCGAAGTGCTCTACACCGAATGCGATGGCGTGACGCTGAAGGGCCCGAACGACATCGTGATGGATGGCAAGGGCGGATTCTGGTTCACCGACCTCGGCAAGATCTACGATCGCAAGATGGATCGAGGTGCCGTGTACTACGCACGCATGGATGGCAGCCTGATCCGGGAAGTCGTACATCCGATCGTGACGCCGAACGGCATCGGGCTGTCCCCGGACGGCCGTACGCTCTACGTCGCCGAGACCGAGACCTCGCGTCTGTGGCAGTTCCGGATCGTCGGCGAAGGACAGCTCGACAAGCTGCCGTTTCCGTCGCCCCATGGCGGTACCCTCGTGGCGGGATTGCCCGGGTACCAGCGCTTCGACTCGCTCAAGGTGGAGGCCGGCGGCAACATCTGCGTGGCGACGCTGATCACCGGCGGCATCAGCGTCATCTCGCCCCAGGGTGAGGTGCTGGAGTTTCACAAGGCGCCGGAGGTCTACACCACCAACCTCGCATTCGGTGGAGCGGATTTGCGCAAGGTGTACGTGACCCTCTCGGGCTTCGGCACGCTGCTGGAAGTGGATTGGCCGCGCTCCGGATTGCAGTTGCACGGCCAGGTGCTGGCGAAACGTTGATCGATCGAGGAACGACACCATGACTCCCGAACAGGAATCCATCCGCAGCCGCTTTCTCGCCGTCGATACGACGACGGTTTCCGACGTGCTGGAAGGCGTCGGTCGATTCGACCAGGCGCTCTCCACCGCGTTGGTTCCCATCGCGGCGAATCAGGAGAAGCTCGCGGGCTTCGCGTACACGGTGCGCATGCACCTGCAGCCCTACGAAGGTCCGGGCGATCCGGACAAGATGCAGGCGATCAACGGCATGATGCCCGGTGTCGTGTCGGTGTGGGCGGGCGATGCCGAGGGCATGGCTTCGTTCGGCGAACTGCTCGCTCTTGGCATGAAGGTGCGCGGGTGTGTTGGCATCGTGGTGAACGGCGGCGTGCGCGACAGCGCGTGGATCGCGAAGCACGGGATGCCGGTCTACGCGAGATACCGTTCGCCGGTGCAGTCCATCGGGCGGTTGAAGGTCACCGGCTGCCAGGTTCCGATCGTGATGCCCGGCGCCACCAGTCGGCGCGTGGAAGTGGCGCCCGGCGATTTCATGCTGGGCGACGCGGACGGTGTGGTCGTCATTCCGGCGGCGCACATCGAGACGGTGCTCGCCGAGGCCGAAAAGATCACCGAGCGGGAAAAGAGCATCCGGATGGACATCGACAGCGGGGCGCCGCTGGACGTCATCCTGAAGCGTTACGGGCGGATCTGACCCCCCGACGTGTGGCCGCGACGTCGCCGCCAAGCGACGTCCCTTGAGGGGTATGCCCTTTTCGCTATTCGCGATTCGCGAATAGAATGCGGCCATGCTCAAGCCTCAGGACGTCTGCCTGCTGCTCAAGATCGTGGCGCGAGGCCCCGAGCCCTGGAGCTATACGCAGCTCGCCTGGGAGCTCGGCATGTCGGCCTCGGAGGTCCATGCGGCGGTCAAGCGCTGCGGTGAGGCCGGGCTGCTCCGGCTGAACGAAGGCTGGGGCGTGCCGGATGCCAAGGGGCTGGACGAACTGCTGATCTACGGTGTGCGCTACGTCTGGGCAGCGGAGCGGGGTGGGCTGACCCTGGGGCTGCCGACCGCCGAGTCGGCGGCGCCGCTGCTGGATCTGCTGCCGCCGACCGACGAGCCGCCCGCCGTATGGCCCGACCCGGCGGGCGAGGTCCGCGGTGTCGCGCTGGAGCCGCTGTACAAGTCGGTGCCGGTCGCGGCGATCCGTGATCCGGTGCTGCACGAATTGTTCGCCCTGGTCGACGCGATCCGCAGCGGGCCGGAAGCGGTGCGCGCCATCGCGATCCGCGAACTGCGCAAGCGCCTGGGCACCGACCGCTCGGGTGCCGTTCCCAAGATTCCCCACGCCGCCGGGCCGCAACGCCACGCGGCGCATCAGGTTCACTCGAAAGACAAAGATGGCAAAGAAAGACAGCGCGTACACCGCGGAAGACATTGAGATCCTCGAGGATCTCTCGCCGATCCTGCATCGGCCGGGGATGTACACCGACCCGGTCAACCCGAACCACGCGCTGGTCGAGATCATCGACAACGCGGCTGACGAAGGGCTGGCAGGTTTCGCGAAGAATGTCGTCGTGACGTTGTACGAGGACGGCTCGGCGGAAGCCGTGGACGATGGCCGCGGCATCCCCGTGGACATACACCCGAAGAAGAAGGTGCCGGCAGTGCAGGTAATCTTCACGACGCTGCACTCGGGCGGCAAGTTCCGGAAGACCGACAAGGACGCCGTCTATCGCATCGCGGGCGGTCTGCATGGCGTGGGCGTTTGCGTCAGCAATGCGCTGTCGACGAAGCTCGAAGTGGATGTGAAGCGCGATGGCGCAGCCTGGCGCATCGTGTTCGGTCCCAACGGCCAGTTGAAGGAGCCACTCAAGAAGACCGGCAATGCCGGTCCGCGCGAAACCGGTACGCGCGTGCGCTTCTGGCCCGATGCGAAGTACTTCGATTCGCCGAAGATCGTGCCGACCGACATCGCCGCGCTGCTGCGTGCCAAGGCGATGCTGCTGCCGGGTGTCAAGTTCGCGTTGAACGTCGAGAAGAACGGCAAGTTCGAGACGACGCAATGGCATTTCCCCGAAGGCATCCGCGGCTACTTCGCGAACGCCATGGTGGGTGCGGAACCGGTCGCGTCGAGCTTCCTCGGCGAGCGCTACATCAGTGCGCAGTCCGAGTCCGACAGCTTCGCAGAAGGCGAGGGCGCGTTGTGGGCGATCGCGTGGTCGGCCGATGGCGACCTGGTGAACGAGAGCTACGTGAACATGATCCCGACGCGGCACGGCGGCACCCATGTGTCGGGGCTGCGCGAAGGGGTCTACAACGCCATCCGCAACTTCATCGACCTGCACGCCATGGGGCAGCGCGGCCTCAAGGTCGTGCCGGAAGACGTGTGGTCCCGCGCCAACTACGTGCTGGCCGTGAAGATGCTCGACCCGCAGTTCAAGGGCCAGGTCAAGAACGAGCTCATCTCGCGCGATGCGGTGAAGCTGACCGCGCAAATGGTGCGTGACCCGTTCGAGCTCTGGTTGAACCAGCATGTGGACGAAGGCAAGCGCATCGCCGACCTGGTGCTACGCCAGGCGATGGCGCGCACGCGTGCGGCGCAGAAGGTCGAGCGGCGCAAGAGCTCGGGCGTGGCCGTGCTGCCCGGCAAGCTCACTGATTGCGCGTCGGACGACCCGGATCGCAATGAGCTCTTCATCGTCGAAGGCGACAGCGCGGGCGGGTCGGCCAAGCAGGCGCGCGACAAGGAATTCCAGGCCGTACTGCCCTTGAAGGGCAAGCCGAAGAACACCTGGCAGGATTCCCCTGACACTCTCTACGCCAACAAGGAGATCGAAGCGATCGCTCTGGCGGTAGGCGTCGACCATCACAAGCCCGGCGACAACCCGGATCTTTCGGGCCTGCGCTACCGCAAGGTCATCATCCTGGCCGATGCCGACGTGGACGGTTCGCACATTCAGGTGCTGCTGCTCACGCTGTTCTTCCGGCATTTTCCGAAGCTGATCGAGAAGGGGCATGTGTACGTGGCGCAGCCGCCGCTCTTTCGCATCGACGTACCCGCCCACGGCAAGAACAAGCCCGCGCGCAAGCTCTATGCGCTCGACAAGCAGGAGCTCGCGAGCCTCGAAGAGAAGCTCGAGGACGAGGGCGTGAAGGAGGGCGCGTGGACGGTGAGTCGCTTCAAGGGACTGGGCGAGATGAGTCCGGAGCAGTTGTGGGAAACCACGCTCAATCCCGATACGCGGCGCATGCTGCCGGTGCTGGTGGAGGACGGGCAACTCGAGATCTCGAACGACATCTTCAACATGATGATGGCGAAAGAGAACGCTTCGCAGCGACGGGAGTGGATGGAGACGTACGGCAATCTCGTGGATGCGGATATCTCATGATGTTTGGCGTCGAAAGGCAGAGCTTGAACAACGAAGCGCGCGAATGGCGGCCGGTCCCCATCCCGACCTAATGGCATTGCCGTCGAAACGGACGTGATGTTGCCCCCATCCCAACCTTCCCCCGACGAAGTCGGGGGAAGGGGTGTAGGTCCCCTCCCCCGGCTTTGCCGGGGGAGGGCCAGGGTGGGGGCGATTCTTGCGCTGGCCACCGTCGGTGCGCCCGCGTTCGTCTCCGCCCAAGGCGTTCCCACCGGCGAGATCACCGAGTACGGCCTCTACACCATCGTCAACGGCAAGCCTGCCCTCGAGAAGCAGACCCACAAAGTGCCTGCCCGCAAGGGTGTGCGCTTCGGTTTCTGTGCCGACCTCGCGGGCCTCAACGACAGCGGCGGCAAGACGATGCTTTCGGAATTCGTGCGGCATCCGGTGCTGACACAGCCGAACGGTGTCGAAACCAACGGCTGGAACGCCCCGCACATGGTCGCGGTGACGAACGGTCGTGGCCGCTGGTGCGGTGGCCATGAACTGCGCAACGACTGGCAGCTCGTCCCCGGCAAATGGCGCTTCGTCGTGACCGACGGCGTGCGCGACATCGTGGTCCAGGACTTCGATGTCGTCGCCGATGGAAAATAAGGATCGAAGCATGGAAGATCAAAGAGATCTGTTCGACGAGACGGGCGGCGACACCGCTGTGGCGCCACCGCCGAAGAACGAGATACCGAAGGCGCCGCGCGCGCCCGCGGGTGGTGGCGGCGGCGACGGCAAACTGCCGCCGCACTTCGCGCCGATGGAAGGCGAGTTCGGCGATGCGCTGCCGATCGGGCGCTACGCCTCGCTGCAGTACCTGCAGTACGCGATCGCCACGGTGAAGGATCGCGCGCTGCCGCGGGTGGGCGACGGACAGAAGCCGGTGCAGTCACGCATCCTGTACGCGATGTGGGACATGAACGGGCGCGCGGGCACGCCGCGCAAGAAGTCGGCTCGCGTGGTGGGTGACGTGCTCGGCAAGTTTCACCCGCACGGCGATCAGTCCGTCTACGACGCTCTGGTGCGGCTTGCGCAGGACTTCACCCTGCGCTATCCGCTGATCGACGGCGAGGGCAACTTCGGTTCGCGCGACGGCGACGAACCCGCCGCCATGCGTTACACGGAAGCGCGCCTCACGAAGTTCTCCGAAGTGCTGCTGGCGGAACTCGATCAGGGCACCGTCGACTTCGTGCCGAACTACGACGGTTCCACGGAAGAACCTTCGGTGCTGCCCGCGCGGCTGCCCGTGCTCCTGCTGAACGGGGCCTCGGGCATCGCGGTGGGCATGGCGACGGAGATTCCCAGCCACAACCTGGTGGAAGTGGGCAACGCGGCCATCGCGATGATCCGCAACCCGAAGCTGAAGACGTCCGACATCGTCCAGCACATCCAGGGGCCGGATTTCCCCGGTGGGGCACAGATCATCACGCCGCGTGACGAGCTCATCGCAGCGTATGAAAGCGGGCGCGGTTCGGTGCGTGTGCGGGCGCGCTGGACCATCGAGCGGCTCGCGCGCGGTCAATGGCAGATGGTCGTGACCGAGCTGCCGCCCGGAACGTCGACGCGCAAGGTGCTGGAGGAGATCGAGGCGCTGACCAATCCGTTGCCGAAGCCCGGCAAGAAGTCCCTGACGCCGGAGCAACAGCGCGAGAAGGGATTGATGCTGTCGATGCTCGACAAGGCGCGCGACGAATCGGATCGTACCCACCCGGTGCGCCTGGTGCTCGAGCCGAAGACCTCGAAGGTGGACGAGACCGAGTTCGTCAACCTGCTGCTCGCCAAGACCAGCCTGGAAGGCAATGCGTCGATCAATCTGGTGATGGTGGGCCTCGACGGCCGGCCTACGGGCAAGTCGATGCGCGAGATGCTGCTCGAGTGGACCGAGTTCCGGCTCGCGACGGTGACGCGCCGAACGCAGTTCCGCCTCGACCAGGTGCTCGACCGCATCCACGTGCTCGAAGGCCGGATGATCGTCCTGCTCAACGTGGACAAGGTCATCAAGGTGATCCGCAATGCCGACGAGCCGAGGGCGGAGCTGATGGCGGCGTTTGCGCTGACCGAACGGCAAGCCGAAGACATCCTCGAAATGCGCCTGCGGCAACTGGCGAAGCTGGAACACATCAAGGTCGAGCAGGAGCTCGACGCCAGGCGCAAGGAGCAGAAGGACCTCGAGAAGATCCTCGGATCGCGCAAGGCCCTCGAGAACCTGGTGGTGAAGGAGATCGAAGCCGACATGAAGACCTTCGGCGACGCGCGCCGGACGGTCATCCAGGTCTCCGAGAAAGCGGTGATGGCCACGCCGATCATCGACGAGCCGATCACCGTGATCTTCTCGCGCATCGGCTGGATCCGCGGGCGGCAAGGCTGGGAGGTGGACGCCTCGGCCTTGTCCTTCAAGGAAGGCGATGGGCTGCAGACGCTGATCCAGTGCCGCACCGTCGACCCGGTGGTGTTCCTCGATTCCAAGGGCCGCGCCTATTCGGTCGAGGCGACCGCCCTGCCGTCCGGTCGTGGCGATGGCGTACCGGCCTCGTCGCTGGTGGAAGTGCAGGATGGCGCCAAGATCCTTTACTGCCTCGCCGGCAAGGCCGAGACGCAGATACTGGTGGCGTCGACCGGCGGGTATGCGTTCCACACCAGGCTCGCCGACATGGTTTCGAATCGTCGGGCGGGCCGCGAGTTCATGTCGCTCGAAGCGACCGAGACACCCGTGCCGCCGGTGACGTTCACGGAAACGCCGGGAAGCTATGTCGCTTCCGTGTCCGAGGGTGGCAAGCTGCTGCTCGTGCAACTCTCCGAACTCAAGTATCAGCCGAAGGGGCGCGGCCTGATCCTGATGGGTCTCGACAAGGATGAGAAGCTGGTCGCGGTGCTGGTGTCCGACCTGCCGACGCTGACGGTGGTCGGCGTGGGGCGCGGCGGCAAGGAAAAGGAAGTCGCGCTCGGCAAGCGGGAGCTCGGGCACTTCGCCAGCACGCGCGCGCACAAAGGACGAGTGCTACCGGAGAAAGTGAAGCCCACCGGGTTCAAGGTGGTGCCGAAGCTCGAATTGAATGGGTGACGATGTACCCGCACCTGCCCCCACCCTGACCCTCCCCCGGCGAAGCCGGCGCTGCGCTGCCCCCATCCCGACCTTCCCCCAGCGGAAGGTCGGGATGGGGGCAAGCAGTTTTCCTGGAACAACGTTCCCGAAGGTCCCCGACGATGAAGCTGCTCTCAGCCCTGCTGCTGTCCCTGATCGCAATCGTCGCATCCGCTCGCGCCGCCCCGCCTGAGAAGCCCAATCTCACCATCGCCGTCGGCGGCAAGGCCACGCTCTACTATCTGCCGCTCACTCTCGCCGAACGTCTCGGTTACTTCCGGGACGAAGGCCTCGAAGTGGAGGTACTCGACTTTCCCGGCGGCGCGAAGGCACTGCAGGCGTTGATCGGCGGCAGCGCCGACATCGTTTCCGGCGGTTTCGAGCACACGCTCCAGATGCAGGCAAAAGGACAGAAGGTCCAGGCGTTCGTCCTGCAAGGCAATGCCGCGCTGGCCCTCGGTCTCGCGAAAGGCAAGTTCGCGACCTATGCGGGACCGCAGGACCTCAAAGGGCGCAAGATCGGGGTCACTGCACCAGGGTCGAGCACGCACACGTTCCTCAACCACCTGCTTGCATCCGCGAAACTGAGACCCGAGGACGTCTCGGTGATCGGCGTCGGAACCGGCGCCACCGCGGTCGCGGCGGGTCGCAGCGGTCAACTCGACGCCATCGCCAACGTGGAGCCGGCGGTCGCCATGCTCGAGAAGTCCGGCGACCTCAGGGTCGTGCACGAAACCTTCAGTGAGCCCGGTACCCGCGCGGTCTACGGCGGGCCGGTGCCCTCCGCGTGCCTGTACGCGAAGCAGTCGTTCATCCAGGGCAATCCGAACACGGTGCAGGCCCTGACCAACGCCATGGTCAAGGCGCTGCGCTGGCTGCGCAAGGCCTCGGCGGACGACGTGATCAAGGTGATCCCGCCCGAATACACTTTCGGCGACCGCGCAGTGTATGCCGCCGTCCTCGAGCGCCTGCGCAACGTCTACTCGCCCGACGGAACGTTCACGGCCGAAGGCGTGGAACGTTCCTATCGCACGACGGCGGCGAGCGATGCCGCGGTACGCGACGCCGGTGCCGCCATCAAGCTCGAAGAGTCGTGGACCAACGCTTTCGTCGGCAAGGTGCCACGCTGATCCAGCGGGACACCGTTGTGACCGGACGCTACTTCGGATACTCGACGCTGGCCTTGATCGGTTTTCCGGAGACCGCATCCACTTCCACCGTCGCCTTCTTGTTCTCCGGGAGCGCCACCGTGTAAGTGTAGTAGGGTGAGCCGCGCATGCTGATCGTGAGTTCCATGCGAGTCACCCGTGTCGGCGGCACGAAGACCACCGGTGCGACCGCTCGGGCCGCCGGTTCGGCCACCTTCACGCGCTGGTACATCTCGTAGCGCACGAGTCCGGTCTTCTTCTCGAAGTCAAGCGGTGCTGTCTCCGCCGGGCGGCACTGCGTCAACCCGACGCTGCCGTCCTTGCCGACGATACGCACGTAGTAGCCGTCTTCGGGCTTGTCGGTGAGCTCCTGCCAGCCCGTCACCACGCCCTCGCGTGCAGCCTGTGCTTTCGCGATGCAACTGTCGAGCGTGCTGGTGGCCTCATCAGCCCAGGTAGTCGTGGACAGCGGTACACATGCGGCGAAGGCCAGCGCCTGCCAGGTTCGAATGGTAATCATGAAGTCTCCTCGTTGAATGGGGTTGCGGAACGCGCATGCGACAGCGCGCGACCTGCATTCGTTCTCAGGGCTTGAACACGTCCACCGCCACGATCACCGTCGGGGTCGTGCCCTTGTTCTCCGCCCAGTGGACCACTCCCTTGCCCTCGGTCCAGCTGTCGCCGGGCTGATGCACCTTCACCCAGTCGCCGTCGCGGCGCTCGGTCAGCACGCCGCTCACGAGATGGGCTACGGTCGGGCGGCCGTCATGGCTGTGGTTCGCCACGACGCCACCGGGCTCGATGGTGACGATGCGCAGGCGCAATTGCCGGCCGTCGACGCTGTCGACCTCTTTCGAGAGGTCGAGATAGGTCGGAGCGCTCACGCTGACGCCCTGGTTTGCGGTGGGCGGGGTCTGTTGGCCCACGGCGACACCGATGCCGAAGGCAGCGGCGGCGATGGTGGTGCCGGCAATGGCGAGCGAAACGGCGCGATGCATGATCTTCTCCCCTGGTTGTCGTTGGTCGGCCGCGGCGATGCGGCGAGTCGTGACCATACGCCGAACCGCCCGGCGTTGCAGGTGCCGTTCGCCACGGATCGCCCCTCGCGTTAGGATGCGGGTTCGTAGACGATACGGGGCCCCCGAGAAGCCCCATGCCGGAGGTGGCGCGTGATTCCTGATCGTATCGAAGTGAGCATCGCGGGCGGACTCGATTTTCCGTTGCCGCCCATGGCAAGGGTGCGCCAGAAGTTCGATCCGGCACGGCTGGACGACATAGCCGGTGCCGTGCGGCGCGAGTTCCTGCGGCCCGAAATGCGGGCGAAAGTGAAGTCCGGGCAATCCATCGCGGTGGGTTGCGGCAGCCGAGGCGTGGCCAACATCGGGTTGATCGCACGTACGGTGATCGAGGAACTGCGCGCCCTGGGCGCGAAGCCCTTCATCTTTCCGTGCATGGGCAGCCACGGCGCCGCGACCGCGGAAGGTCAGCGCAAGGTGCTCGAGACCTACGGCATCACGGAGGAAGCCACCGGCGTGCCGATCCGCGCGAGCATGGACACCGTGATCACCGGCCATCTCGAGGATGGGACTCCGGTGCACATGGATCGCAACGCGGCCGAGGCTGACGGCATCGTCGTCATCAACCGCATCAAGCCGCACACGGGCTTTCGCGGTGCCACCGAGAGCGGTCTCACCAAGATGCTGTCCATCGGCATCGGCAAGATCGTGGGTGCGGCGACCTACCACCGGCACGGCATGGATCGCTTTCCCGAGCTCCTGCCGAAGATCCGAGACGTGCATCTCGCGAACCGCAACGTGCTGTTCGGTGTCGGCATCGTCGAGAACGCCTACGACGAGACCGCCCATGTCGAACTCGTCCTGTCCGAGCAACTCGCCACGCGCGAACCGGTGCTGCAGACCATGGCCAAGGACCTGATGCCGCGGCTCTTCTTCGACGAAATCGACGTGCTGATCATCGAGGAGATGGGCAAGAACATCTCGGGTGCGGGCTTCGACCCCAATATCACCGGCCGCAATCGTCGCAACGTGCAGTGGTCCAACAAGCCGATGGTGAAGAAGATCGTCGTGCTCGGCCTGACGCGCGTCTCGCATGGCAACGCCACCGGCATCGGTGGCGCCGACGTCGTCACCATGCGGTTGTTCCGTGATCTCGACGTGTCGTCGACCTACGCCAACGTGATCACCGCGGGCAACCTCGACGGTGCTGCCATTCCCATCGTGATGAACAACGACCACGAAGCCATCGCGCTGGCGGTGAAGACGGTGGTACGGGTGAAGCCGGAGGATTGCCGCGTGGTGCGTATCCGCAACACCTTGCATCTGTCCGAGATCGAAGTATCGGCCTCGATGCTGGCGGAAGTGAAGGTGCAGCCGGAGCGGTTCGAGATCGTCTCGCCGGTGCATCCGTGGAGCTTCGACGGGCAGGGCAATCTGGGGCCGTTGACGGGGCATATCGAGGCGGCGGCGTGAGGTTTTTCCCCCATCCCGACCTTCCCCCACCGAGGGTGGGGGCTCCCCCGGCAAAGCCGGGGGAGGGGACGTACGCCTCCTTTCCCCACCTTCGGTGGGAAAAGGTCGGGATGGGGGCTGGCGTCCGCACGACGTATTGACGGCGCGGCGTAGTCCGCGACACGACCACTCTCCACTCCGACGATCTCGAAAGACGCCTTTGGCCGGCCAGCAACGACGCAGCTACTTCGTCAAGGCAGGAGCAGTCCCCGGCTACCATCCCGCCAATCACACCGGCACCACCAACCGCCGCCTGATCGGCGCTGAAACCGTGGGTGCGAAGCAGGTGGAAGTCATCCTTGGTGTCATCGAGAAGGGCAGGGGCGCACTGCCGCACGCGCATCCCGGCATCGAGCAGGTCTGCTATCTGCTCGAAGGTGCGATCCGCGCTGAGGTCGGTGGCGAAATCTGCGACCTGCAACCGGGCGATTGCTGTTTCTTCCCGCCGGATGTTCCGCACAGCGTGATCGTGCTGAGCGACGGGCCGGCGAAACTGCTCGTCATCTATGCACCACCCTATGAAGAGCATCCGGAACGTGTGGTCAGGGACTGAGAACTTCTGGTTGCCGATGCATGCGTTGCGTGGTCTTGCCGCGACGGTCGGTGCGCTTTTCGCGATCTCCTGCGGTGCCGCCGACCCGGTGTCCTACCCGACCCGCCCGATCCGCATGGTGGTCCCGTTCGCTTCGGGCAGTGCCACCGACAGCATGGCACGGGTCCTCGCCCAGGAATTGAGCCAGCGGCTTGGCCAGAACGTCGTGGTGGACGATCGGCCCGGCGCCTTCGGTCAGATCGCTGCCGTGTTCGTCGCCAAGAGCAAGCCGGACGGCTACACGATCTTCGTCACGACCAATACGACCCACTCGGCGAATCCACATCTGTACAAGTCTCTGCCCTACGACCCGGTAAGGGATTTCGAGCCGGTGGTGCGTACGGCCACGCTGCCGTTCATGCTCGTGGTGCATCCGTCGCTGCCGGTTCGGAGTACCGCAGAGTTCATTGCGCATGCGCGCAGCCACCGCGGTGCGCTCACCTATGCCTCGGCGAGCAGCACCTCGCTGGTGGCCGCGGAAAGTCTCAACACCCAGGCGGGTATGGGCATGACCGGCGTTCTGTACAAGGCGAGTCCGCAGGCGATGCTCGACGTGGTGTCCGGCGAGGTGCCGGTGATGGTGGCGGACTTCGCCACGGCGATGCCGCACGTCGCGAGCGGGCGCGTGAGAATGCTCGGTGTCACCACCGCGCGGCGCTCCGTGCTCGTGCCGGATGCACCGCCCATCGCGGAGACCGTGAAAGGCTTCGACGTCACATCGTGGAACGGGATATTCGTCCCTGCGGGCACGCCGAAGGCCGTCGTCGCTCGACTCGCGCAGGAGACGCTCGCCGTTCTGTCCAGCAAGGAAGTGGTCGACAAGCTCGCGCTCATCGGTTTCGAAGTGGCGCCGCTCGGTGCGGAAGATTTCTCGAAGTACCTGCGCGCACAGCTCGACTACTGGGGCAAGCTGATCCGCGACGCCGGCATCAAACCCGAATAGGAAACCCATGGCAGGCCCGCTCGAAGGGGTACGAATTCTCGATCTCACCACCGTGGTGATGGGGCCGTTCGCAACCCAGATCCTCGCGGAGCTGGGCGCCGACGTGATCAAGGTCGAGCCGCGCGAGGGTGACAACATGCGCCACGCCGGTCCCATGAAGTCCGAAGGCATGGGGCATCTGCACCTGCACCTGAATCGCGGCAAGCGCGACCTCGTGCTGGACTTGAAGCAACCCGAGGGGCGCGCAGCGCTGCTCCGGCTCGCGAAGAGGGCCGACGTCCTCATCTACAACGTGCGGCCCGCGGCCATGCAGCGCCTGGGCCTTTCTTACGACGACGTCCGGGCCGTCAATCCGCGCATCATCTACGTCGGCGCTTACGGGTACTCCGAGCGCGGACCGAATGCCGGCAGGGCCGCCTACGACGATCTCATCCAGGGCGGTACCGGCCTGCCGTGGCTTGCTTCACGCAACGGCACGATTGCGCCGCACTATGCACCCGTCAACCTGGCAGATCGCGTGACGGGGCTGCATGTCACCTACGCCGTGAACGCCGCACTGTTTCATCGCGAGCGTACCGGTGAAGGTCAGGCGGTCGAAGTGCCCATGTACGAAAGCGTCGCGCAGTTCGTGCTGGGCGACCATCTGGCCGGCCTTTCCTACGTGCCGCCCATCGGTGGCACCGGGTATGCGCGGCTGCAGGAGCGCAGGCCCTACGCGACCAAGGACGGCTGGCTCTGCGTGCTGGTGTACAACGACAAGCAATGGCGCCGATTCCTGCCGGCCGTCGGCCGCGACGATCTGCTTCAGGACGAACGCTTCGCCTCGCAGGGCAAGCGCGCGGCGAACATTGCCGCGATCTACGCGTTCCTCGCCGATCTCTTCAAGACCCGCACCAACGCGGAATGGACGGCCCTGCTGGAGAGCATCGATGTCCCCGTGGCACCCATGCGCACGGTTGCCGACCTGGTGACCGATCCCCATCTCGTCGAGAGTGGCTTCTTCGTGCAAGAGAATCACCCGACCGAAGGCGCGACGCTGGCGCTGCGCACGCCCACGAACTGGTCGAAGTCGCAGCCCGAGCCGCGCCAACCGGCCCCGCGGCTGGGCGAGCACTCCGCCGAGATTCTCCGTGAGGCGGGGTATTCCGATGCCGAGATTGCCGGCCTCGCGCAAAAGCAGGTGACGCAACTCATGAACCGGTGATTGTCGGTGGACTTCTCGTTCACCTCCGAACAACGCTCCATTCGCGACGCGATCCAGCGCGTCTGCGAACCCTTCGACGCCCGCTATTGGCTGGAGCGCGATAGCAGAGGCGGCTTTCCCGACGATTTTCACGGTGCCATCGCACGCGACGGCTGGCTCGGCATCGCGATGCCGGAGCACTACGGTGGCGCCGGGCTCGGCATCACCGAAGCTGCAATCATGATGCAGACGGTGAGTGAGTCGGGCGCGGGATTCTCCGGTGCCTCGGCGATCCACATGAACATCTTCGGTCTCAACCCCGTGGTGGTATTCGGGTCCGAAGAGCAGAAGGCGCGCTGGCTGCCGCCGCTCATCCGCGGGGTAGAGAAAGCCTGCTTTGCCGTGACCGAGCCCAACGTGGGACTCAACACCACGCGCATCGAGACGACCGCACGGCGCGCGGGCGATCACTATGTGCTGAATGGACGCAAGATCTGGATCTCGACCGCCCAGGTGGCCGAGCGCATGCTTGTCCTCGCGCGTACCACGCCGCTCGCCGAGTGCCGCAAACCGACCGAAGGCCTGTCGCTGTTCTACACCCGTCTCGACCGCGACCGTGTCGAAGTCCGGGAGATCGAGAAGATGGGGCGCAGCGCCGTGGACTCGAACATGTTGTTCATCGAGGACCTCGCGATCCCGGTTTCGGATCGTATCGGTGAAGAGGGTCGAGGATTCGAGTACATCCTCCACGGCATGAACCCCGAGCGCATCCTCATTGCTGCCGAGGCTGTCGGGCTCGGCCGCGTCGCGTTGCGGCGTGCGGTCGACTACGCCAACGAGCGCATCGTGTTCGATCGGCCCATCGGTCAGAATCAGGCGATCCAGCATCCGCTCGCGGCATGCTGGATGGAACTGGAAGCGGCGAACCTGATGGTGTTCAAGGCCGCTGCGTTGTACGACGCGGGTGAGCCCTGCGGGGCGGAAGCCAATGCGGCCAAGTACCTTGCCGCTGAAGCCTGTTACCGTGCGTGCGAGCAGGCGATGCTGACACTCGGCGGCATGGGCTACGCGAAGGAGTATCACGTGGAGCGTTATCTGCGCGAAGCGATGGTGCCCCGGCTGGCCCCGGTGAGCCCGCATCTCATCCTTTGCTTTATCGCCGAGAAGGTGCTCGGACTGCCGCGTTCCTACTGAGCGTCGATCGCGTCAACGCCCGGTTCGACGGGGCACGCGCACCATCGAGGTGCGGCGGTGGACAGGGCGGCGAGCGCGCTGGCACGATCCTGGGTGAGACACGTCATCCCATCTCCGGAGCTGCCCCTTGTATAGCCTGTACTACGCCCCCGGCTACAGCAGCATGGCACCCCACATGGTGCTGCGACTGATCGGCTGCCCGTTCGAATGCGTCCCCGTGGACCTTGCGCGCGGCGAACACCAGGGCGCGTCGTTCCTCGCCCTCAATCCCCTGGGACGCATTCCGGTGCTCCAGGATGGAACGCTGGCACTCACCGAGGCTGCGGCGATCTGCCTGCATCTCGCCGACAAGCATCCGGGTGCCGGCCTCGTACCGCCGATCGGCAGTGCCCAGCGCGCGGACGTCTATCGCTGGCTCTTCTACCTCAGCAACACGTTGCAGGCCGAGATGTTCTGCTGGTTCTATCCGGATCGCCATGCCGACGACGCAGCGGCCGTTGCCGGCGTGAAGGCGCATGCGGAAACGCGGATCGCCGGCATGTTCGATCATCTCGCGGCGCATCTCGTCCAAGGTGGACCCTACCTGTGCGGCAAGGACCTGAGCGTAGCCGATCCGTTCCTGCTGATGCTGGCGTATTGGGCGCTCGACATGCAGCGGCCGGCGCGTGCGGTACCTCGGCTCGGCCCCTATCTGGAGCGCCTGACACAACTGCCGGCGATCGCCGCTGCGTTTGAAGCCGAGGGTCTCGCACGCCCCTGGTTCTGAGGGCGCTCCCGGGCGGTTCAGTCGTCGCGCCGATCCTCTGCCAGGACGATCGGCTTGCCGTGGGGAGTCGAGCGTGCCGCATGGTCCCACGCTTGCCGGTACGCGAGCAGCTCGCGCGCAGTAGCCAATCGCTTGTCGGTGACCAGTCGCTCGAGTGCGGCGAGCCAGTGCTCGTAGTAACGGCTGCCGTCGTCCCGACCGTCGGATGTCACCTCGGTCGCTGCTGCAATCTCGGCGCCGAGGGTCGCGGCCCACTCCTGCCAGGTGAACGCGCCGCGTTCGTAGAGTGCCAGCGCCAGGCCGAAGGCGTGGGCTTCCCAAGGCGCCCGAAAGACCGGGCCACCCTCGTCGATGTGCAGGCCGGGTGAACGCTGCAGGTCGGGTGGGTTCATGCCGGTTCGAGGTGCGCGTTCCAGAGATCGATCAGCACGGTATCCGCCGCCGGTGCTTGCGGGCCGAACAGCTCGCGCGCGGCGAATCGCACCGAGTACAGATGTTGCGGCTGGTCGCCGCGCTTCGAGCCGCTCGCATCGGCGAAGATGAAGACGCCGTGGACTCGATCGATGACGCCGTGGCGCGCCCGCGCGTACCGGGGCAGGCGGGTGTGCCCGAGCGGGTGATCATTCCGGGTCACGACCGTGTCGCCCACTTGGAAACGCGCTGCAAGGTCGACATCGACGCGGAAGTTGCGTCCCTTCGCCGTAATCCTGTCCACGTCCGACGGAGCAGGCACGCGCAACCCCGCAGGTGGCGGTCCGGCAGGTACTCCGGAATCGATCTCGTCCCGTGTCGCGAGCCCCGCTTCGATCAGCAGCGTTTCCAGGCTGGCCAGCCAGCGCTCGTAATAGGTGGATGCCAGGTAGCCAGCAGGATCCATCCGTTCGACCGCGTGGCGGCCGATATCGATGTTCCATTGGCCCAGCATGCTGGCGGCAAGACGTAGCGCGAAGACTCGACCTTCCCAGCGGTGGTGGAACACCGGTTCATCGTGCTCGGGACCGATGGGACCGAAACCGTGCATGCCGCCCATGTCGTGGACGCCGTTCATGACCGGGCTCCCGGGTTGCGGGCGCGGGTGACGCCGATCATCGAATCGCGTGACACCAGCTCGGCGAGCGCGTCTTCATCGAGACCTGCGGACCCGGCCGGTCGCTCGGGCAACACGAGGTAGCGGATCTCGGCGGTGCTGTCCCAGACACGCACTTCGACGTCGGGACCCAGCGTGAGCCCGAACTCGGCGAGCACACCGCGCGGATCGATCACCGCCTTCGATCGATAGGCATAGGACTTGTACCAGACCGGCGGCAGTCCGAGCACGGGCCAGGGGTAGCACGAGCACAGCGTGCAGACCACGAGGTTGTGGATCTGCGGCGTGTTTTCGACAGCCACCATGTGTTCGCCCTGCAGCCCGGTGTAGCCCAGCTCGGCGATGGCGGCGGTGGCGTCCTGCAGCAGGCGCACCTTGTAGGCGGGATCGGCCCAGGCTCGTGCTACCACCCGGGCACCGTTGCGCGGTCCGATGCGGGTCTCGTAGGTTTCCACCAGCCGGTCGATGGTGGCCGGATCCACCAGCCCCTTGCGCGTCAGCAGCGTCTCGAGCGCCTTGACGCGCAACTCCACGTCGGAGAAGCGCGAACCGTCGGCGTGGTCGTGCCCATCGTGGTCGTGGTCATGGTCATGGTCGCTCACGGTCCCGGTCCTCTCCCGGTGGGCTGGAGGCCGCCATGATAGGCCTTCAGCGCTCGTCCAGCGTGCCCTCGACGGCCTCACGTTCCAGGGTCTGCTGCAGCAACCGCTCGAGCATGTCGAGCCGATCCTCCACCTGCTTGTGCTTCTTCATCATGCCGCCGCCCTGCATCATGCCGCCCTTGGTGCCATCCTTGCGGTCGGTCGCCTTCATGGCGGTCTTGCCGGTCTCTGCCCTCTGGCGGATCAACGTGAGTTGATCGCGCATGGCCTGCAGATGCTCCGCGAGCAGGGCGCGCTTGCTTGCCGGGTCGTCTGCGTCGCGAATCTGCTGCATCAGGGTTTCGATGCGACGCATGCCAGCCTCCGCCCCGGTCGCATCCGATGCTCCGTGGTCGTGCTCGGCGGGTGCCGCGGTTTCCGCCGGCGCTGGATGGTGGGCCGAGTGGTCCTCCTCTTCGGCGGACCAGGCGATGTTCGGTACCAGTGCGAAAACGGCCGCGACGACCAACGGCCAGAGGATGGTTCTCATGGCGATCTCCTCGTTTTCCTGCCGCCGTCCAGGTCGAGCGGCGACATCGCAACGGTAGACCCGCGGACTGGCGCAGCATTGACGTGCATCAATGAGGCGTCGTGCCGAACACCGATGTGCTGCGCGCGCGTGTACGCTGCCATCGCTTCGGATCGACGAGGAGGGTTCATGGGTTTCACGAATCGCGGCACGATCACGCTGCTCATGGCAGGCATGGCCCTGGCATTCGGCGGCAGCGAACCGGTGCAGGCGCAGTCGGATCCCGCAATCGCGGAGTCCGAGTTGCGGGAGCCGTGGGTCGTCCAGTTGCGGGTGCTCGAATCGTTGCCAGACATCGCGTCGGATCAAGTACCCATCGAAGAACTAGCGGGTCTTGAGAGGGCGCTGGGCGAATACGAGCGGCAGGTGGACCGCGTCATCGACCGGATCGTCGGCGATCCGCAGTTCGCCTACGTGGCGGACGAAACGTCGCGGGCCTTGGCGCAGCAGCTCGTGCAGGTGCAGGGCGGGTTCGATGCGGTCTACCGGGCGTTGGGTATCGGCGATCGAGCCGATGTGCGCGAAGCACAAGCTGCGCTCGATGCATTGCGCCGGACTCTGGCTGCCGAGAAACCCTTCGAGAAGGACGTGCTGCAGGCGCTCGGCTCGGGATCCCGGCAGCAGATCGTCGGGCTCGCGACCCGCTGGTGGAATGGTGAGGAGCGGGCGATCGCGGTGAAGAAAGCCGTCGGCGCCCTCGCGCGGGCGCCGACCCGCTAGTACCTCAGTGTCCCGCCTGCGTCATGTCCACGGCCCGGGTCGGTCGGGGTGCCAGCCAGATGATCAACGCCGCCGCCACGAAGATCACGACCACGATCGACATCAGGTGGTTGGTCGCCAGCATCACGCTCTGTCCCTGCAGCAGGTTGTCGATGGTGCTGTTCGCCGCGTCCGGAGTCATGCCTGATGCAACGAGCGAAGTCTTCGTGCTGCCGTCCGGATCGATCAGGCCGACCAGTTCCGCGTGCTTCACGCTGGTGTCATCCTCCCAGGCGGTGTTCACGATCGACGTGGCCACCGCCCCGGACAGCGTGCGCAGGAAGTTCTGCAACCCGGCCGCGGAAGCGGTTTCGTGTTCCTCCACGCTGCCCAGCGCCAGCGCGGTGAGCGGCACGAAGAAGAACGGCAATCCCAGCCCCATCAGGATGAGCGGGTGCGCTATCTGCCAGTACGTCATGTCGGTGGTCGAGATGGCGCGCATCCCGGTGACGATCGCGAGCCACATCAGACCGCCGAAGATCAGCTGGCGCGGATCGACCTTTCCGATCAGGTTGCCGGCCACCGGTGCGGCAGCGACGGCGAGCACGCCGCTCCACGCGGTGGTGAGGCCGGCCCACGTGGCGGTGTAGCCCATGTAGCTCTGCAGCCACAGCGGCGTCAGCACGTTGGTCGCGAACATCGCCCCGAATCCCAGGCTGATTGCCGCGACGGCCGCCGTGAACCCGCGATGGCGGAAGACCCTCAGATCGACGATGGGGTGGCGCTCGGTCAGCTCCCAGATGAGGAACGCGGCGAAGCCGATCGCTGCCACCACGGCGAGCATGCAGATCTCGGTGGAGGCGAACCAGTCGTGCTCCTTGCCCAGATCGAGCATGAGCTGCAATGCGCCGACGAAGAGGATCAGCAGCACCAGACCGATCATGTCGATCGGCGCACGGATGAGCGACTGCTCGTAGCGCTTCAGCATGCGCCAGGCGATCGGGGCGCAGACGATCGCGAGCGGCACGTTGATGAAGAAGATGATCGGCCAGGCATAGCTGTCGCACAGCCAGCCGCCGAGGATCGGACCGAGCACCGGGGCGACCAGCGTGGTCATGGCCCAGAGCGCCATGGCCGCCGGTGCTTTCTCCTTGGGGAAGATCCGCAGCAGCAGGGTCTGGGAGAGCGGCATCATGACGCCGCCGGAGAGACCCTGCAGCACGCGCGCGATCACCAGCATCGAGAGTGAGCCGGCGAGTCCGCACAGCGCTGAACACGCGCCGAACAGCGCCATCCCGATGGTGAAGACACGCACCGCGCCGAAGCGTCCGGCGAGCCAACCGGTCAGCGGCACGATGATCGCCTCGGCCACGGCGTACGACGTGATGACCCAGGTCCCCTGGCTGCTGCTGATGCCGAGGCTGCCCGAGATGTTCGGCACCGACACGTTGGCGATCGTCATGTCGAGCACGGCGATGAAGTTCGCCGTCGCGAGCACGATGGCGGCGAGCCACAGGGCGCTGCCTTCGAGCGGCGCTTCAGTGACGGGTTTCTGGGTCGAGGTGGACACGGTCGTGGTCTCTAGTTGGTGGCGTGGGTATCGATGGTTGCGTGCATGGACAGGCCCACCTGCAGCGGCCGCGCTTTCAACTCTTCCGCATCGAGCCGGACCCGCACCGGCACGCGTTGCACCACCTTGATCCAGTTGCCGGTGGCGTTCTGCGCGGGGATGGTGGCGAAGGCCGAGCCGGTGCCGCCGGACAGACCGGCGACGATGCCGTGGTAGGTGACCTTCTTGCCGTACAGGTCGGAAACCACTTCCACCGGCTGCCCGATGCGAACCTTGTCGAGCTGCACCTCCTTGAAGTTGGCATCGACGTGCACGTCTGACAGCGGTACCACCGACAGCAGCGGCGAGCCGGCTTGTACCTGCTGGCCCACCTGCACCGAGCGTTTGATCACGACCCCGTCGACCGGCGCGCGGACCACGGTGCGCTCGAGATTGACGGCCGCCTGGTCGCGCCTGGTGCGGGCCAGGGTCACTTCCGGATTGGTCTCCTCGGTGGAGTCGGCAATCAGCACCGCGTTGGCGGCTCGCGAGCCGATGGCTGCGCTGTAGTTCGCCTTGGCCTGCTCGGCGGATGCCTGGGTGGCGGCCAGGTTCGCCCGTGCGGTTTCGTATGCGTTCTCCGCCTTCGTGATCTCATCACCCGACACCGAGCCGGAACTCGCGAGCGCCTTGCGGCGTTTCAGATCCACCTCGGCCCGTTCGAGATCGGCGCGGGCGGCGGTCAGTTGCGCCGCGACGCGTTGCTCGTCCGACACGCGAGCGGAAATCTGCGCCGCCAGCGAACTGTCGTTGGCCACGTAGCCGCGCACGCGCCGAATGGAACGCCCGAGTTCGGCCTCGGCCTGGTCGAGCGCCAACCGGGCATCGGTGTCGTCCAGCACGACGATGATGTCGCCCTGCTTCACTGCCTGCGTGTCGGACACCCGAACTTCGCGGACGATGCCGCTGATCGCCGGTGTCACCTGCGCTGTTTCCGCCGCCGTATATGCGTTGTCGGTGGACACGAAGCGGGACGCATGCAGGTATTCGTAGGCGCCGTAACCGACACCCACTTTGAGGACGACACCGGCCAGCACGATGAACAGGCGCTTGCGGCGCTTGCGATTGCGGGTGTCGATCTTCTGTGTGGCTGCTTCGAGAACTTCGTTTTCCATCCTGGACATGCTGGGTTCCTCCTGGTTGATCATTGCTGGGTGGTGGTCGAGTACCCGCCGCCGAGCGCCCGGTTGAGCGCGACGTCGAGCGTGAAAGTCCGCGACTGAAGGTCGGTTAGAGTCCGCAGGCTCTCGAGCAGGCTGTCTTCCGCGGACAGCACGTCGAGGTAGGTCGAGAGGCCGCCTTCGTAGCGGCTGTTCTGGATGCGCCACGCCGCGCGCGCCGCATCGACCGCCTCGCCGGTCTTCGTGAGCTGACCACCGAGCGCGTTGCGGCTGACGGTGACGTCGGCGACGTCCTGCAGTGCCTGCACCAGCGCGCGGTCATAGTTGGCGACGGCTTCGGCGTACTCGGCCTCGGCGCCATTCAGTTGGCCGCGCAGTCGACCGCCGTCGAAGATTGGCAGCGAAATCGCCGGGCCGACGCTGCCGATGGACGACCCGTTCCGCGCGAGGTTGTCGAGGCCGAGCGATTGCACGCCGGCGAAGGCCATGAGGTTCACGTTCGGATAGAACGCGGCCTGGGCCTGGCGGATGCGCTTCGATGCGGCTTCGGCACGCAGGCGGGCAGCGGTCACGTCGGGGCGGCGACCGATGAGATCGGCGGCGACCTGCGGCGGCAATCCGACGGGTCGGCTGAGGTCGATCACCGGACGGGCGATCTGCAGCCCGCGATCCGGCCCCGCACCCATCAGCGCGGCGAGGCGATTGCGCTGCAGACCGATGCGTTCCTCGACGGCGAGCACTTCCGCCTCGGCCGCGGCCCGGCGGGCTTCGACGCCGCGCACGCTGCCGAGCGTTTCCAGGCCGTTGTCGTATCGACGGCGGAACAGATCGGCGGTCTTGGTCCGGACTTCCAGTGCAGCCCTCGCAGTGTCGAGCGCGGCGAATTCGCGCGCCAGTTCGGCGTAGGTCGAAGCGATCGATGCGGCGAGGACCAGTCGCGCCTGGGCCACGTCGGCCCGTGCAGCCTCGGCATCGGAAGTGGCCGCGGCGAGCGCTGCGCGGTTCTTGCCCCAGAAGTCGAGCTCCCAGTTGAGATCGAGAGTCGCACGGCCGTAGTCGTTCCAGCCTTGCGGCGTGAGCGCGCTCGGCGTGATGTAGTTGTAGCTCTGCTTCTGCTGCGACGCCGAGCCGTTCGCGCTCACCTGCGGGCGGGTCGCGCCGCGTGCCACCTGGCTGTAGGCCACGGCGCGCTGCAGCCGGGCTTCGGCGACCGCCAGGTTCGGCGCGCCCCGCAGCGCCTCGTCGATCAGGCTGTCGAGCTGTCGATCGCCGTATGCCGTCCACCACGTCTCCGCAGGCCATGGTGCCGTCGGCCCGGAGAAGGATTTCTCGGTGGCATACAAGCTTGCCGCTTTCATGTCGGGATGACCTGCGCGCGGCGACAGCGGTGCGCAGGCAGCCATGGTCAAGGCGCACAGAACGAGCGTTGCCGTGCGGGCGTGACGGGGCAGATTCGGGGTCATCGCAGGTCCTCCTGATCCTGGTTCATGAGATCGAGGTCCTGCACCAGGCACGCGATGAGCTGCTCCGCGGTGCCGAAGTCGAAGTGATGCCCGGAAGCCATGTTCTCCAGCCGGCCCGCGATGCGTTCGCGTTCGGGCGTGGCATGGCGTTCCAGCTTGAGCACGTAGCTGCGCTGGGCCGGATAGCGCGTGAGGGGGCTTAGGGTCATGGCGAACTCCACGGGTCGTCGTTGTCGATGACCGGCAGAGTAGGGAGTGCCGCGCCCCGAGTCGTTCAGGAACGGTCAGGTTTCGGTCTGGTTTCCGGTCGATCCTGGCGCCGGAAGGCCCGAGCAATGCGGGCTGACATTTTCGTTCCCCGATGGGCCTGCGGCCCCTCCTCCCCCCGAGGGCTGAGGCCTGATTTCGCTACGCTTTGCGGAGAATGGCGCCGGTCAGCCGGCGGCCGTGCTTGCGGATCGGGGACGCGCCAGGAGCCCCTGGGCCCGGCGCGCGACGGGCGTGTCGAAGCCCTCCTGCAGGCGCGCGTAGGTGATTTCGAGGCGATCGCGATCTGCCGGTGTCGCGTCGGCGCGTTCGTACAGACCCACCGACGCCCACAGCTCCAGCCAGAGCGATTCCTGACGCGCCGCCTCCTCGAATGCTTCCATGAGCGTGCGGCGCGCCGCGGCGGAATCGCCTTCGGCCTCGGTGATGCGCGCTTCGATCAACAGCAGGTCGGGCAGGTGGACCGGTTCACGGATGCTCCGTGCACGCTGCAATGCGGCGTCGATCTGGATGCGCGCCTCCTGCAGGCGACCCGCCAGCAGCAGTGCTTCGGCGCCGTACCCGATGCCGGCGGCGCTGCCGCCGATGGTGCCGAGCTTCTCGCTGTGCTCGACTCCTGCGCGGATCAGTTCGTAGCCGGTCTCGGGATCACCCAGACGCGCTGTGGCGATGCCCTTCAACCACCGGCTATAGCCATCGGCCAGCCCGAGCGGGTGTCGCGCAAGCTTGCTCCGCAAGGCGTCGGCATGACCCAGCAGGCGCTCCGTGTCGCCGATCTTCGCTTCCATGAGTGCGCCGTAGGTCAGGGCCAGCATTTGCGTGAACGGCTGGCCGATGCGATCGGCCCGCTCCATCGCGAGAACCCAATGCGATCGACCCTGTTCGGGCCGGCCGAGCTGGGCCAGGTTGAGCGCCAGCCGGACGCGGATGGAGACGGCGAGATCGGCCACGAACGGTGGCGACGCGGCGAGCTTCGCGCTGAGTTCCAATCCGCGTTCCAGCCAGCGCGTGCCCTCGACGACGTTGCCCTGGTGGGTCAGCGATGAGCCCGTGAGGTTGCAGGCGGCGACGCGGAGCATGTCGTCGTCGCAGCTTTCCCCGAGCTGCATGAGGCGATCCGCCACCGCGCGCGCCTGCTCGAATTCGCCGCGGGCCCAGAACACCCAGCCCAGGCCGCCGAGCTCCACGCCGCGCATGGGCATGGCCGGCAGCAGTTCGTGCAACGCATGGGCGCGTTCGAACGCGGCGCTCGCTTCCGGCGAGTTGACCCCGAACAACTGCGCGCAGGCGGCGCTGCGCGGACTGATCAGCGCGAGCTCCAACGCGTGGCGTTCCGTGGAATCCGGACATAGCCGCAGCAGCTCCAGGCCGCGGGCGGTGAGCGTCACCACTTCCATCGGTGCGAAATGGTCGAACGCGCTCACGGCGGCGACGGCATAGTGGCGCGCCGCCGCCATCGGGTCGAGTCCGCTCTCGAAGTGCGATGCCAGTTCCGCGGCCGCGACCGGCACGCCAGCCGAGCGGTCGCGTTCCAGCGATAGCGCCACGCTGCGGTGCCACTGCGCCCGGGTGACGGCACCGATGCCCTGATGCAGCACATGCTGATAGAGCGCATGCCGGAAGCCGTAGCGCGCATCGAGCGAACCGTCGGGCAAGCGGCTCACGGCGAGTTCGCGCAACCATGGATGCCGCCGTACGAGAGCCTCGCACCGCTCGGTGACCCAGGTCGCGTCCTGTTCCAGCACGTCCGCCACCGTCACCGGGCGGAATTCGACGCCGCAGACGCTGCCGGCGTTCAGTACCGACTTGAGGTCCGCCGGCAGGCGTGCCATCTGCTTCTCGATCACGCCGACGAGATTCTCCGGCACCTGCAATGCGGCCACGGCTGCGCTGTCCTGTGCGGGCGTCGTGCCGGAGACGAGCGTTCCCTGGCCGATCAGATCGTCCACGACGCTTGCGAGAAACAGCGGCAGGCCGTCCGTGTGAGCATGCAGGGCGCGTACGAATGTTTCGGAGGCGTGGCTGTCGGGCACACGGACATCGATGTACTCCGCCACCTCGCTTTCCGAGAACGGCTCCAGCACCACTTCGTCGCACAGGCGGTGCAAGCGCAGCTCGTGACGCAGTGTTTTGAGCGGATGGTCCTCGGAGATGATCTCCGCGAGCCGGAAGCTGGCGATCCACAGCAAGCGGGCCGGATCTCGACGCCTCGCCATGTGATCGATGAGACGCACGGTGGCGTGATCGCTCCAATGCAGGTCTTCGGTCACGAGCACCAGAGGCCGACGCGCGGTGTAGAGCGCCGTCAGCTCCGCAAACTCGCGCAGCATCCGGTCCTGGGAAGCGCCGGCGAGGTCGAGACGCAGGGCTTCGCGTTCGGTTGCGCCGCTCAGCCACGGCAGCTGCAGGAGCCACGTCGGCGCCGTGCTGCGCATCAATGCGACCAGTGCCGGATCGCTGCGACACAACGATCCCAGTGCTTCGAGCACCGGCAGGTAGGGTTCGCCGGCACCGAACTGTTCGACGCATTGGCCGCGCGTGCATGCCATCGGATCCAGGCTCGCAACGAAGCTGTCGATCAACGTGGTCTTGCCGACTCCGGCCTCGCCCGCCACGAGAAAGGTCTGTCGCTGGCCGCCGGACGCCTTCTTCCATGCGTCTGCAAGGCGATCGCGGGTGAGACGGCGCCCGATGGTCGGTGGGCCAGCGGACGGAAACACAGTGGGCAGATCGACGAGCGCAGTCTGCTCGGCGCCGGGGCGTACCGAAGCACTGGCGCCGATGAAGCGGTAGCCACGCCGCGCGGCGGTCTCGATGATGCGCGGTTGCTTCGCGTCATCGGCGAGCGCCACGCGCAGTGCGCTGATGGTGGTCTTCAGCACCGATTCGCTCACGTGCTGGTGGCCCCAGACGGCGTCGAGCAGCGCGTTTTTCGTCACGAGCTGGCCGGGACGGCGTGCAAGCGCGCACAGGACGCCGAACGCCTTTGGCGGCAACGCGATCGGCTGTCCGCCGCGGGTCAGGCGGGCGTTGCCTTCATCCAGTTCGAATGTGTCGAAACGCAGCCGGAGGGGCTCGGGTTCGTCCATCGATCAAGCGGTGGCGTCGTCGGCACGAGCACGGTGGTGCCCGAGTTCAATGGGTGCATATGATCGCATGTCGGAACAGCATCACGGCCGCGCTGCCGTGGTCCGGATGAAGGTAGTCGTGATCGCGGCCATGCGGTCGGTCGCCGACGGGGACAGGATGTCGCCCGCCAGCACGTGCTGAGCCGGATCGTCCGCGTAATCCACCAGCTCGAGTTGCTTGTGTATCGAGCCGAGTTCCGCAAAGCGCCGTTCGATGGCACGGGTATCGACGAGCTTGTCGCCATTCGCATAAAACACGAGGGTCGGCGTGCGCAATGTCTTGAAATCGAGATCGTCCAGCAATGCGACACTCTGCATCATGGGCACCAGGGCGCGCACCGGGTAGCGCATGGTCCAGTGCTGGGCCTGGCGCGGGTTGGAAGCTTCCCACGTGCGGTACTCGCCGACGATCAGCCGAGCGATCTGTTCGCCCCAGGGCCAGAGGATGACGGGAGCGTTCCACTGGCGTACCCCGTAGTTGGGCGAAATGAGCACCAGGGTGTGCATGTCGCGGGCCTCCGGACGCGCCGCGAGCAGGGTGGCGAGACCGCCACCGGTGGAGGTGCCGATCACGACGATCCTGTCGCCGAGACGCTGGCCGATCGCGTAGGCCTCGAGCGCGTCATAGATCCATGCGCCCAGGGTCGCCTCTCCCATGGCGTCTTCGCTGCGACCGTGCCCGGTCAGCCGGGTGTAGAAGAGGTTCGCACCGAGGGCCGTTGCGACCGTTTCGGCGAGCGGACTGGTCTCCATGCGGGTCGACGAGAACCCGTGGATGTAAACCACCGCATAGGGCGTGCGCGATCTCGTACCGGGGTCGGCCCAGACGATGCGCTTGTTTGCATCGGGACGCAGGTCGGAGAAGCGTGCCTCGGACTGCACGAGCCACGGTTCCAGGTCGGCCGGCAGTTCCACCGGCTCGATGCGGATGTCGCCGGCGGCCCTGGGTCCGAGCGCGAACACGACGGCACCTACCAGAAGTGCAGCCAGGCACCAGCCGCCGACACGGGCGAGGCGAGACATGGCGGCTATGGTCGCATTTTCGGGCGGGCTGGTCTCAAGCTCATGCCCACTGCCAACAGCATCAGCGCCGCACCGAGGAACTCGAGTGGGGTGTAGCGCTCCCCGGCGAGCGCCATGCCCACGCCGACGGCGATGATCGGCGAGACGAAGGCATAGGTGCCGGCGCGATAAGGTCCCCAATCGCGCAGCAGGCGCAGGAACACCGTGAATGCCACGAGTGAAGCGAACAGAATGAGGAAGGCGAGACTCGCGGCTACCGGCGGGTCGGCGAGCCGCCGCACGTCTTCGATGGTCACGTGCTCGAACGCAGCCGACAGGATCGCCAGACCGGCGCCGCCGATGACGTTGTGGACGGCGGCCAGCGCCAGGGACGGTACCTGGTCGAGCAGGGGGCGGCTCAGCACCGAGCCCAGGCTGTAGGAGAACGTGGCGGCGATGACGGCAAGCGACCCCGCGACTGCGCGCGGCGAGGGTTCGATCGAGAGCCGTGCCCGCATCAGGATCAGCAGGCCGACCACGCCCAGTGCCAGCGCCAGCGCGCGCGAGCGCGTGAAGCGCTCGAATCCGAAGAAGATGCCGAACGCGAACAGTGTGATAGGAATCAGGGACAGATTGACCACACCGGCGAAACCGGAGGGCACGTACTGCATGCCCCAGAAGAGGGTCGCATAGCATCCGGTGTTGATCAGCAGCGCGGCCACGACGATCCGGCCCCAGGGTGCCTTCGCAGGCAGATGCGATCCGCGCCAATGGGCCAGCGCGAACAGCAGTGCGCCGGCCACCAGGAAGCGGCATGCCGCGAAGAAGAGCGGCGGCACCGCATCCACGCCGGTCTTGATCGCGATCCACGACAGGCCCCATACGAGGCACATGGCGACGTAGAGGGTGGCGGTGGTGGTGTTCATGCGGGCGCGGGTGGTGGAAGACCCGCGAGCATAGCGGGACTCGAGTCCATGGGCGACCGCGTGCGGGTTACGATACGGGGCTTCGTTCATCCATGAGGGAGGAGACCCCATGCCGTACGTGATCCAGACGCAGGACAAACCGAACAGCGCAGCGGTGCGCGCCGAAGCGCGCCCCGCCCATCTCGAGTACCTCACCAAGCATCAGAACCTGCTGCTGGCAGCGGGGGCCTTGATCGATGACGACGGCACGGGCGGCAATGGCGGCGTGCTGATCGTCGACACCGACAGCCGCGCGGAAGCCGAGAAGTTCATCAACGAGGATCCGTTCACCAAGGCGGGGCTGTTCCAGAAGGTGACGGTGACGAGGTGGCGGAAGGCGTTTTTCAACAAGGAGCGGTTGGTTTAGCGGCGGGCCCCCACCCTAACCCTCCCCCGGCAAAGCCGGGGGAGGGGACGTACACCCCTTCCCCCACCTTTGGTGGGGGAAGGTTGGGATGGGGGCAGCGCAGCGCCCACCTTTGCCAGGGGAGGGCCAGGGTGGGGGCAACGTCACCCCACCTCGAAAATCCCATCCACCTCCACCGCCGCATTCCGCGGGAGGGACGCCACGCCCACTGCCGTGCGCGCATGACGGCCGGCATCGCCGAGCACGGCCACGATCAGATCCGAGGCACCATTCACCACGGCCGGCGCGAAGCCGAACTCGGGCGCGCAGTTCACGAACCCGCCCAGGCGGATGCAGCGCGTCACGCGATCGAGATCACCGTCGCATGCGAGCTTGAGGCAAGCGAGCAGGTTGAGCGCACACAATCGCGCTGCCTTGACACCAGCTTCCACGTCAAAGACTTCTCCCAGCTTGCCCACGAACGGCACCGTGCCGTTCCATTCGTTCACCTGGCCCGCCAGAAACACCAGATTGCCGGTTGCGGTGAACGGCACGAAGTTCGCAATAGGCACGGGCGGTCGTGGGAGTTCCAGCCCCAGTTCCGCCAGCTTTGCCTCGATGCGGCTCACTTCGCCGCCGCCAGGCCGCTAGCCAGTGCCTTCGAATCGGTGGTAAAGCCGAACAGCAGGTTCACGTTGTAGATCGTCGCCTGCATGCAGTAGTCCGGCGAGGTGGTGGCGACGCAGTCCTCCAGCATCAGCACGTCGTAGCCGAGGAACGAGGCGTCCTGCAAGGTCGTCATCACGCATTGGTCCGCGTTGACGCCCGCGAAGAACAGTGTCGTCAAACCGAGGTTGCGCAGGATGCTGTCGAGCTCGGTGTCCCAGAACCCGCTGAAGCGGTACTTGGTGACATGGATGTCGCGTGTCCCGGGGTTTATCTCGTCTACCACCGCCGCACCCCAACTGCCTTTCACCAGGATCGGTGCGCCCCCGGGGATCTTCTCGCCGAGGCCCGCGCCGCTACCATCGTGGGTGTGGGCGTGCAACAGGGAGGGATAGGTGTTGAGCAGATCCGGTCGCACGCCCCAGTTGAGCCAGATGATCGGTACCTGCGCCTTGCGCAGCAGCGGCACCAGCTTCGCCAGCGGGCGGATCGGCTTGCGATCCGCCTTGTAGTCGACACCGCGATAGTCGAGATAGCCGCCTTGAGCGCAGAAGTCGTTCTGCATGTCGACGATGACCAGTGCGGACTTGTTGGCGTCCACGACGACATTCTGCGGCTGCGCGGCGATCTTCACCTTGCGCACCACGCGCGGGATGCTGCGGCTCATGTCGACAGAGCCTTTGGCCACCAACCACTGGTTGGCGGCCGCGGAGCCCATCGCTTTCTTGCGGGATTTCGGGGTGCTCATCGAGGTGCTCCTTCGTTGAATCCGATCAAGACATGTCGTGCGCGGTTTCCCTCACCCCAACCCCTCTCCCGGAGGGCGAGGGGCTTTGCATCCCTCTCCCTCCGGGAGAGGGACCGAGGGTGAGGGAGATCGATGCACGCTACTTCACGCTGCCGATCACACCCTTCACGAAGAAATCCATGCTCTCCAGCGTCTCCATGGGCATGGGCTTGCCGGCGGCGAGCAGTTCCTTGCCGTCCTGACCCGTGAGCGGACCGGACCACACTTCGAACTTGTCCTTGAGGATGTCGTCCTTCTTCGCGAGGATGGACTTGCGCACCGGTTCGGTCACGGCCGGACCGAACGGATCCAGTACCACGGTGCCATCCTTCAGATCGCCGCGAATGTGCGACGGCTTCCACGTCCCGGCCTTCATCTCGTTCACTACCTTGACCATGGTCGGACCCCAATTCCAGGACGCGCCGGTCAGGACGGCCTTCGGCGCGAATTTGGAGACGTCCACATCCTTGCCGACGACGTAGATGCCGCGCTTCTCTGCGGTCTGCGCAATGGTGATGGGGCTGTCCACCTGTTCGCCGATGACGTCGACACCGGCGTCGATCAGCGAGTTGGACGCTTCCGCTTCCTTCGCCGGGTTGAGCCAACCGCCGGTCCACACCACGGTGGTGGTGACCTTCGGATTTATCGCCTGCGCGCCGAGGGTGAACGCATTGATCGACCGCACCACCTGCGGGATCGGGAACGCCGCAATGAATCCGAGCTTGCCGCTCTTCGTGACCGAGCCGGCCGCCATGCCCGCTAGGTAGATCGCGTCGTCCGAGTTGGCCCAGTAGGTGCCGACGTTGTCGCCGAGCTTGAGTCCCCCGGCGTGCATGAAGGAGACCTTCGGATACTTCTTGCCGAGCGCGATCGCGTAGTCGAGGTAGCCGTAACTGGTGGCGAAGATGATATTGGCGCCCGACTTGATCATGCGTTCCATCACCTTCTCCACTTCCGCGGTCTCGGGGATGTTCTCCACGTGGAGCGTCTTGGTGCCGGCGATGGACTTCTCGACGTACTGGCGACCGAGGTCGTGGGAGGTGTTGTAGCCGTAGTCCTTTTCGGGACCGACGTAGATGTAGCCGATGGTGTCGGCCATGGCGGTGCCCGCGCCGAGAGTGAACGTGGCAACGGCAGCGCACAGCAGGTGACGCAGTTTCATGACAACTCCTTCGAGGTGAGGTGGGTGGGAGGGCTTCATCGATCCATGACCGCTTTGAGACCAGCCGGCGTGCCGCTGTCGCTGCGGCGCAGGCAGGTGAGCGTGAGCACGACGAGGCTCACGAGGTAGGGCAGGATGTGCAGCAGTTGCGCAGAGATCGGTGTGTCGGCCGTCTGCAGGCGCAGCGACAGCGCTTCGGCGCCGCCGAACAGCAATGCCGCGGGCAAGGTCCACCACGGATTCCAGCGCGCGACGATGACCAGCCCGACCGCGACGAGGCCGCGACCGGCGCTCATGCCCTCGGCCCAGGTGCGCGTGTAGTCGACCGACAACGCGGCCCCGCCCAGACCCGACAGCAGTCCGCCCACGAGGACCGCCTGAATCTGTACCGTGGCCGGTGATACGCCGGCCGCACGAGCGGCTGCAGGCGACTCGCCGACGGCGCGCCAACGCAATCCGGTGCGCGTGCGGTAGAACCAGAGGCCGATCACCGGCACCAGCAACAGCGCGAGCAGTACCGTCGGCGTCATGCCGGCGATCACCGATCCGATCACCGGCCACTGCGCGGCGGCACCGACGTCGATCGAATCGAAGGCCGTGACCTGCTGGCCGACGAGAGCCGCACCGAAGTACGCCGACAATCCGAAGCCGAGCATCCAGACCGCCAGGCCGCTCGCGAACTGGTTCGCCTGTGCACCGACCACCAGAAGCGCATGCACTGCGGACAGCGCGACGCCGGCGCCGGCGCCCGCGAGCAACCCGACCCACGGATTGCCGAACGCTGCCGTGGCGCCGTAGCCGGCCATGGCCCCCACCAGCATCTGGCCTTCCGCCCCGAGGTTGATGACGCCGGTGCGCTGCCCGAGACATTCGCCGAGCAGCGTCAACAGCAGCGGCGTGGCGCTGCGCAGCGCCGAGATGAGAAAGCCGGTGAAGACGATGTCGAGGCTATCCACGGCGCACCTGCAGGCGGTTCGCGTAGCCGCCCACCAGCAGCACCGCCACGAACAGGAGGCCCTGCACCACCAGCGCGATCGACGACGGCACGTTGGCGAACATCTGCAAGCCGTCGCCGGAAGCGAGCAGCGCACCGACCAGCAAGCTCATGGGGATGATGCGCAAGCAGTGGTTGCGCGCGAGCCATGCCACCAGGAAGCCGCTCAAGCCCGCACCCGCCGACAGGTTCGCCTGCAACCGTCCCTGGATCGACGCGGTCTCCAGAATACCGGCGAGGCCGGCCAGCATGCCGCCCAATGCCATGGTGAGGAGCACGTTGCGCCGCCAGTTCAAGCCGGCAGCGATACCCGCCCGTGGATTGCTGCGCAGGACGTCGAGCGTCAGCCCCCAGCGCGTGCGTACGAAGGTCCAGTGCAGCAACACGGCCAGCCCGATCGCGATCCAGAGTCCGCTATGCACGCGGCTGTCGAAGAACGTGCTCGGCTTGAACGCCTCCGGAAAATCCGCCGTGGCAGGCCAGCCGAGATTGGCCGCGCTCTTCCACGGACCGTAGACGACCCACGTCACCAGCAGCGCGGCAACGTAGTTGACCAGCAGCGTCGAGATGGTCTCGTTCACACCCAGATGCGAGCGCAGCACCGCGGGCAGCAATGCCCACGCCGCCCCGGCGAGCATCGCGACAACGATCATCGCCATGTAGGGGGCGGCGCTGGTCGCCCCGAGATTGGCGAGCACGAATCCGGTGCCCAGCAACGCGCCGAAGTAGAGCTGGCCTTCGGCGCCGACGGTGATGAGCCCGAGGCGCGCCGGCAGCGCAGTGGCCAGCGCGCAGAGCAGGATCGGTGTGGCTCGCACCAGAGACTCGGTGATGGCGTAGCCGTCACCGGCCGCTGAACGCACGATCAGGCCCATCAGTTCCACCGGGTCGCGGCCGATGGCGAGGAAGAATGCGCCCGTGAGCATCAGCACGGCGAGCGTGGTGCCGACGACGCGGCCGGGCCCGGACAGCATCAGGTCACGCATGCGCCGGCTCCGCGGCCACGTCGATCGAATGTCCCACCATCCAGGCACCGAGTTGTCGGCGCGTGGCCTGCGCGGTGTCGGCGATGCCGGCGATCCGGCCCCGATGCAGCACCGCGATCCGGTGCGCATAGCGCAGCAGGTCGTCGAGGTCCTCGGAGATCCACAACACCGCGGCGCCGCGCCGGGCGTGGGCGAACAGCGCTTCGTACACCGCCGCGGCGGCGCCGAGGTCAAGGCCCATGGTGGGATAGCAGGCCACGATCAGCGCCGGAGCGCCGGCCAATTCCCGTGCGGCGACGAGCTTCTGCAGATTGCCGCCGGACAGCGATGCCGCGGTCGCGCGCGGATCGGTCGGGCGAATGTCGAAGGCCGTGATGCGCTCTCGAGCGTCGGCGTCGAACTGCGACGGGTGCGAACGCCACGGCAGGTCCCGGATGCGCTTCAGCATCAGATTGACCGCGACGCTCAGGTCGGGTGCCACGGCATTGCGCAGCGGTTGCTCGGGCAGATAGGCCACCGCAGACTGCGCCGGCATTTCGGCGCGCGGCGCTTGCAACGTCTCGCCGTCGACGATCACCTCGCCCGCAAGCAGGATCGCGAGCCCGGCGACCGCGTCGGCGAGGGTTTGCTGACCGTTGCCGGACACGCCGGCGATACCGAGAATTTCGCCAGCGGCAATCCGCAGATCGACACCGGCGATTGCGCCGGCCGCGGTGGTGGCCGACAGGTTCTTGATCCAGGCGCGCGGGAGCGCGTCCGCGGTCCGTTCCACCGGCTGCGCGGTCGTGACCGTTTCAGCACCGACGATCAGGCGGACCAAGGCATCCGGTGTCACCGAACTGGTATCGAGCGTTGCGACCATGCGGCCGCGGCGCATCACCGCGACGCGCTGGGCGCAGGCGAAGACGTCTTCGAGCTTGTGTGTAATGAGGACCACGGCAGCACCGCCGGCGGCGATGCGCCGGACCTGTTCCCACAATCGTTCCGACTCCGCCGGCGTCAACACCGAGGTCGGTTCGTCGAGGATGACGACGCCGGCGTCGAGATTCAGCACTTTCGCCAACTCGACCAGCTGCATCTCGCCCACGGCGAGACGTGACACCGGCAGATCCGGTTCGATCTCCGGCGCGATGTCACGCAGGTGCGCGACCGGAGCGGCGAAGGACCGCGCGCCGCGACCGATCCACCAAGGTGTGCAGCGATGGCCGAGCGCCAGGTTCTCGCGCACCGTGAGTGCGGGCACGAGGCTGAACTGCTGGAAGACCATGCCGATCCCGAGCGCTGCTGCGGCGCGCGGCGAGTCGATCACGACCGGCCTTCCGTCGATGCGGATCTCTCCCGCATCGGCCTGCTGGAAGCCGAACAGGATCTTCATCAACGTGCTCTTGCCGGCGCCGTTCTCGCCCAGCAAGGCGACGACCTCACCCGGGACGAGGTCGAGGTCGACGTCGTCGTTCGCGAGAATCGCGCCGTAGCGCTTGGTGATGCCGGCGAGGCTGACGTGCATGAACGCAACCGGTGAGCGGAATGCGAGTCATGCTATGGAGTGGAGCCGGTCGGTGGTATCGCGCGCGGCGCGATACCGGGGCTGCGGGAATTGCTAGTGCGGGCTAGCGGGAAACGCTAGAAGGGGAGGTCCGGGTGGTCTGCCCCCATCCCAACCTTCCCCCAGCAAAGCTGGGGGAAGGAGTGCCTGTGAATGGCACAGCCGGAAGCACATGCGCTCCTTCCCCCGCGACACAGTCGTGGGGGAAGGTTGGGATGGGGGCAGCGACGCAGATCAATCCGCGGCCGCCGCCGCTTCGAGCGCCGCAAACGCGAACCGCGCCAGCTCCGTCGCCGACGCCAGCCCGAGCTTGCGCTTGATGTTGGCGCGATGCGCTTCGACCGTGTTCACGCTTCGATTCAGCGTACGCGCGATCTCGCCGCTCTTTAACCCGCTGCCGATCAGACGCAGCACCTCCAGTTCGCGATCGGTGAGTGCCGACAATGGCGACGATGATGGCGCCGGGACATCGGAGACTGCTCGTTCGAGCAGCCGAGCCCGCAGCCCATCACTCACGTAGAGGTTGCCGGCGCGCACTTCGCGCAGCGCCGCGACGATCTTGCGCGGCGCTTCCTGCTTCATGACGTATCCGCGGGCGCCGGCGCGCAGTGCCCGTTCGGCGTACAGGTTCTCGTCGTGCATCGACACGACGACGGCCCGGGTCGCGGGAAAGCGCGTACGCATGCTCTTCAGCAGTTCAATGCCGGAGCGGCCCTGGAGGGACAGATCGACGACGGCGAGATCCACGGGTTGCAGTGCGAGCGCTCGGATCGCTTCGTCCACGCTGCCGGCTTCGGCCACCGTGCGCAGATCGGGCTCGCGGTTCACGAGCTGAGCGATGCCCTCGCGCAGGATGGGGTGGTCGTCGACGACCAGAACGGAAGCGCTAGGCAAGGGCAATCTCCTCGAAAGAGTCGCGCAGGGTGACACGGACCACCAGGCCGGATGCATCGGAGGAATCGAAATCGAGTTGGGCGCCGATCGCCTTCGCCCGATAGCGCATGGTGCGCAACCCCATGCCCTCGCGCGTGGTGAGCGCATCCGCCGGCAGGCCGGTGCCGTCGTCGGCGATGGTGAGCTCGAGTCCGCCGCAGTCGCTGCGCAGCGCGATCGTGACGCCACGTGCACCGCTGTGCTTGACGGCGTTGGTCACGGCTTCCTGGGCGATACGATACAGGTGGATGGCCACACTCTTGTCGTGCACCAGGACCGGTGCAGCGCAACGGAATTCGCAGGCGATCCCGAACAGCGATCGAGCGTTGAGCGCGAGCTGATCGAGTGCAGCCATCAGCCCGTCGGCGTCGAGGTCCACGGGGGCCAGCCCGCGGGCTAGTTGACGCGCTTGCGACACGGCCTCTTCCATCAGCTTGCCGATACGGGCCGCCCCCTCTGCCTCCGGCAGTGTCCGCTCGGCAAGCTGGCCGGCCAGCACTTCGGTCAGGAACGCCACCGCCGTGAGCTGCTGCCCGAGACCATCGTGCAGCTCCTGGCCGATGCGCATCTGCTCGTGCTCGGCAGCGTCGATGATCTCGCGCTCGAGCCGCCGGCGCTCTGCGATCTCGGATTCGAGCACCGCGTTGGCGGTCGCGAGTTCCCTCGTTCGGTCGCGCACGCGCGCTTCGAGCTCGCGCCGGGCCTTGCGCAGCTCGGCAGTGGCCTGGGCGCGCTCGGTGATGTCGATACCGGTGACGATGCGGTGTTCGATCTCGCCATCGGAATCGCGCAAGGCCGCGTTCGACCAGGAGATCTGCAGGCGTTCGCCGTTGCGGCGGACGAGCTCGGCCTCGAAGCGTGCCGCACTGGAAAGGTTGAGACGCAGGATCTCGTCGTGCGCGGCGGCCTTGGGTCGATGATCCGGTGCGATGAGCGTGTCGATGAACGGCAGGCCCTCCAGGTCCGTCAGACGATGACCGCTCAGCGCCTCCAGCGCACGGTTGACGCGGACGATGTGCCCGGTGCGATCGAGCACCAGGACGATGGCGGCTTCGGTGTCGAGCACCGTGGCGACGAAGTCGCGTTCGCGCTCGAGCGCGCGCTGGGCGGCCTCGCGCTCGCTCTTTGATGCCGCCAGCACCAGGCTGGTCACGGTGATGATGTTCACGAATACCCACCAGCGCACCAGGCTGTCGACGCCGGCTTCCACCACGAACGGACCGCGCCCCTGCACGGTGCCCCAGATCGCAAACAGCGAGACCACCAGCGTGAATGCAGTGGCGCCGCGCGGACCAAAGCGCAGCGCGACCCAGACCGCGAGTGGAAAGAGGGCGAGCGACGCCGGGTAGTAGCCCTCGCGCACCATGCCCAGGCCACCGAACACCGCTTCGCCGAGGGCCGCGGTCAGCGCTGCGAGTACCGCGGCTTCCGCGGCCTGCGCCGGTGCCATGGCGGGGCCCATGCCGCGCCACCAGGCGAGCAGCAACGGGGCAAACACGATCACACCGGTCGCATCGCCCATCCACCATTGCAGCCACACGGACCAGTAGAGCGACCACTCGAACACCCCACCCAGCGCGAGGCTGGCCGGTCCGATCCACGCGGACAGCACGGCGCAGGCGCTGCCGAGCACGAGCAGCGCGATCACGTCGCGCACGCGCGCGAGGTCGTCCTGGAATCCGGCATAGCGCCGCAGCAGCCAGGCGCACACCAGGGTTTCGAGGATGTTGCCGCCGGCGATGCCGAGGACCGACGCGAGCGGCGCACCGGTGCCGGCGTTGCCGATGAGATCGCCGATGACGATGCCCGGCCACCAGCGCCAGCCCCAGCGCAGCACCACGAAGAGGCTGATGCCGGTGGGCGGCCAGATGAGTGTGACGTTGCTGGCGACGGTGGACTGGTCGAGTCCGAGCTTGGCCGTAAGGCCGTAGACGATGCCGAACAGGGCGATGCCGAGCCAGCGCTGCCAGGGCGGCTGGACCGTTGCGGGCAACTCCATCGGAATCGGGAGGCCCGGAGTCCCGGCGTTGACGGCCATGGATTCGACTTTGGTGGCGGAAGATGTCGGGAAGCCGAGGCAGAAAGCGTTCCGCGCCTCCTGCCGCCGTTCGCAGTCTGGTGCTTCAGCGCAAGTGCCTGATCCCATTCATGCCGCTGCGCGTGGGACCCGGGTTGGCCCGAGCCGAGCCGCACCAGGACGGGTCGGCGTCCGTGGCCATGCATGAATTTAGTGCGCGTAGCGGCCGATGCAGTACACTCCTGCCGCTCGACCGAGCCGGATCCCGGTGCCGGCGACCTGTTCGTACAAGCGCGACCTCGCGGCGTTGGATCACACTGCGAAATTCGTGCGCAGCGTGTTGCTCCGATGCCCATCTTTCACTTCGGGCGCCTGCCGGGCGCCCCGATCTGTCGTTTTGCTGCCGTTGCCGTAGCCGCCGCGCTGTCCGCGCCCGTTCTCGCGGCCGTACCGGCCCTGGACGTCGAGTACGTCATCGCGAACCCGCGACCCAAGGTGGCCGAAGTGGGCTACGTCGAGCCCGAGGTCTTCGATCCGTTCACCGACCGCCTGTATCAGGGCGGCTTCCGGTACGGTGGTCCGCCGGTGGAGATTCCGCAGGAAGCGCGGTACCTGTCGGCGATCGGCCGCACCAAGATGCTGAAGCGCATCCTCGCCTGTGCGGATGCTTGGTACTACCCGTTCTCGCATACCGCTCCGAAGGCCGAACCTCCCGGGATCGACATCGAGATCCTGTCGCGCATCGCGCAGCGCAACGGCTGGGAGTTCTCGGTGATGTGGGCCAACACCGGCGTCTATCGCGGTGGCGTCAACAAGGCGTTCAAGGAGACGGTGAACCGCGGTTTCTGCGACGTGTTCATGGGGCTCGTGATCACCGGTGACGACGATCACATGTTGAAGAACGACATGGCGTTCACGCGCCCGTACCTCGGCATCGGCTTCGTGCTGGTGGGCAACGGCAAGGTGCCGAAGGTGCGCACTCTGGAAGAACTGCGCGGCACCGGCATCAAGGTCGGCGTGCCCGCCTATTCGCCGATGCAGGACAACGCCGAGAAGCTGGGCATCCCCTACGTGACCTACTTCCAGAACAACCGCGTGATCGACGGTCTGCTGCGCAAGGAAGTGGACGCGATCATGGTATGGGGGCCGTCGATTCCCGTGGCCAACCGCGAGAAGAACGTGGAGCTCGCCATGTCCGCCGGCTTCCAGCCGGTGCCGGGGCAGCGTTTCAACGGAGCCTGGGCGGTGAAGGCGAAGGAGACCGATTTCAAGCAATTGATCGACGAGGCCTTCGCGCAGATGCTCGCGAGCGGCGAGATGAAGCAGATCGTCGAGAAGTACGGCGTGCCGTTCTTCGCGCCGTTCCCGGAAGGTCAGTGAAGGCCAATCACAACAAAGGGTCGCAACATGTGGAACAGTTTCATCGAGCTCTCCAACCTGTCCATGGGCGTCATCCCCGTGCTGTTGGTGCTCTTCACCGTGGCGCTCGCCGTGATCATCGAGCGGCTCTACTTCTTCCATCGCGTGCTGTCGCAGGGTGCGGCGATGGAGCACGACCTGAAGCTGGTGGCCTACCGCGCGGTGGATGAACTGCGCCGCGTGGTGACGAAGTTTCCCGGTGCGTTGCAGACCGGGCTCGTGACCATGGCGTTGTCGTCGCAGGCGGAAAGTGCCGAGGCGGCCGAACGCCATATCGACGAGACGATCCTCGAAGTGGTGCCGGTCATGGACCGCAACCTGTGGGTGCTCGACACCGCCGTGACCCTCGGGCCGCTGCTCGGCCTGCTCGGCACCATTTTCGGGATGATCAAGACTTTCGACGTGCTCGGGGCCCAGGGCATGGGCGCCGGTGCAGGCGCGGTGACCGGGGGTATCGGGGAAGCGCTGGTGGCCACCGGCGTGGGCCTCTTCATCGCCATCGTCGGCCTGATCTTCCTCAACCATTTCAACAAGCGCGTGCGCCTCGGCGTGCAGCAGATGGAGTTGATCAAGATCACGGTAGTGAACAGGCTTCATGGGGGTGGTACCGCATGAGGTGCCTGACCACGCGAGTTTTCCCTCACCCCAACCCCTCTCCCGGAGGGCGAGGGGCTTTGCATCCCTCTCCCTCCGGGAGAGGGACCGAGGGTGAGGGAGTATCGCCACGGCGCCCAACTGAGGGGTTCACCCCATGAGATCCCGCACCGACCGCTACTTCGAGACCGACCGCGCGCGGATCGAGGTGATCCCGATGATCGACATCATGATGTTCCTGCTGGTGTTCTTCATCATGATCACGATCGACACCATCGCCGGCAGCGGCATCGCGCTCGACATCCCGTCGTCCAAGACGCCGCAGCCGCTCAAGAACACCCAGATCACCATCGGCGTACAGAAGGATGGCGTGATGTACGTGAAGGGCAAGGCGATCACGCCCGAAGCGCTCGACGAACTGTTCAAGGCCGAGAAGGAGAAGGGCAAGGTCGAGGTGGTGATCGCCGGCGACAAGGAAGTGCCGCTGCAGAAGCTGCTGGACGTGATGGACGTGGTGCGTGCGAACGACATCACCAACGTCGGTATCGCCGCCGGTGACGCGAAACGCGCGGCGGGCGTGAAGCCGGGCAAATGAGCGAAGCAGCGTCGCGCGTGAGGTCGCGCGCCGGCCTCATGCCGTTCTCGCGCGCGTTGCTGATCGCGATCCTGCTCGAGGTCGCGACCGTGCTTGGGTTGGTGGTGAACTGGAGCGAGCTGTTTCCGCCGCCTGATCCGCCGCCCATGAAGGTGGAGTTCGTGAAGTTGCCGGAGCCGCCGCCACCACCGCCCCAGCCGCCGCCCCCGAAACAGAAGCCGCCGCCCCCGAAACAGAAGCCGGAGCCACCGAAGCCGGAGGAGCCGAAGCCCCTGCCGTTGCCGGAACCCGAGCCCCCGCCGCCGCCCCCGCCGCCGAAGCCGGAAGAGCCACCGCCCGACGATCCGCCGCCGGACAAGAAGCTGCCGCCGGTGAAGAAGGTGCGTGCCGTCTACCCCAAGGATGCGTTGTCGCAGGGGATCGAGGGCGAGGCGCGCGCGCGACTCAAGGTGGGCACGAACGGGAAGGTGCTGAACGTGGAGATCGTCGAGTCGAAACCGCCGGGCGTGTTCGACTACGCGGTGATCAAGGCCACCAAGCAGTATGTGTTTCCGCCGGGTGATGAAGAATTCGAGATCGACCAGGTGATCGTGTTCAAGATCGAGGACGATCGGTACGGGCCGCAGTCGCAGCAGAAGGGCGAGGACAAGAAGTAGCGGGGGTTTTCTTGTTGCGTTCTTGCCCCCATCCCAGCCTTCCCCCATCTTCGACGGGGGAAGGCGGGGGATGGGGGCAAGGCTCATGCACCTACGCGCGCGGTGCCCGCATCCCCATCGACACCATCACTTCGCGCGCCGCGCGCATCCCGCTTTCGACCGCCCCGTTGAGAAACCCCTGCCAGTCGCGCGAGGTGTGCTCGCCGGCGAAGAAGTAGTTGCCTTCGCGTTCGGCCTCGATGCCGAGCAGTGTCGTCATGTAGCCGGGCGGGTAGTAGACGTAGGAACCGCCCGACCAGACGTTGGTGTGCCAGGCGTTGCGGATGACGCGCCCGTTCCACAATTCGCGAATGCCGGGCCATGCTGGTTCCAGGTCATTGAGTGCCAACTCTGCCTGGTCCTCCTTCGAACGCTCGCCGGCGGCCACGGCGACTCGTCCGCCAGACCAGCAGTTGAGGATGCCCGGCGTCCCGGGCTGTCCGCGAGTGACGTCCCAGGTGCTGTGAAAGCTGCCCTCCAGCCGCACCTCGCCGTTGTGGCCGAGAGCGTTCCAGTGCCGCCGGTCGAACTGCAACTGCAACTTCGTGCTGGCGCCCATGGGCAGGGCATGAATCGCCTTGCGTTTCAATGGCCGGAACCCGGACTTGGCGAGATCCACCTGCCCCAACGTGGCGAACGGGATTGCGATGATCACGCGATCGAAGATCGCTTCCTCGATCGCGAGATCGCGCTGCAGGATCAGCTTGCAGCGTCCGTCGGAGAGCCGCTGTGCCGAGACCAGGGTCTTGCCCGTGTCGAGCGGCGCCTGCAGCAGTCCGGCCATGCGGTGCGCGACCTGGTCATTGCCGCCGCGCACGTGATAGCGCTGATCGGATCCGGCGTAGGCCGCGAACGCATCGCGCGGTGACGGCGCGAGGGTCAGCACGATGCTGACCGCGGATAGCTGGCTCACCTCCACCGCGAACTCTTCGGTGAAGGCGTTGGCGAGCAAGCGGCCGAAGCGCGAGGTCCGACCGCCGGGCACGTACTTGTCGATCCATTGCGCCATGCTGATTGCGTCGAGCGAACGAGCCACCCTGTTGGAGCCGGCATAACCATAGGCATCGCCTAGCGCTCTGGCCTGCTTCTGCACGACGGGATAGAGCGACTCGTAGTCGCGCGTTGCTTCGGCGACGGTGTACCGGGTGCCATCGAGGATGGTGTACGCGTCGGTGCTGGCCGGTGTGGCTTCGAGTACGTCGTCCAGTTCGAGCTGCAGTTCGCGCACGAGGCCGATCAGTGTCTCGTGTGCCGTGTCGATGAACTCGCCGCCACGCTCTGCCACTTGCGCCTCGGCGAACGCCTCGCGCTCGGACCAGCAGCGGCCGCCGATGCGCGTGTTGCCTTCGATCACGGTGGCGTGGAGACCGGCCTTGCGCAGCGTGTGTGCGGCGGCGAGACCGGCCAGACCGGCACCGACGATCGCTACCCCAGGTTGCCGGCGCCGGGAAGCGGTATTTGCGCGCCCGGTCACGAGGCCCAGGGGCAGCGCACCGCTGGCGGCGAGGAAGTGCCGGCGCGACACGCGCGGGATCGCCGGGTTGGAACCCGACGCAGCTATGGCGGTAGCCATGCGTTGCACCGTGCGCAGCAGGGACGATCGGGTCATGACGGATACCCTCCGGAGGTGGGGATCATGCGACGATCCAGGCGGTTTCCAGCCGGCCGCCGCAGAAGCGCCGCGTGACGTCCACCAGCTGCTCGAGTGTCCTTTCGATCAGTTCGCGCGACGTCGCCGCATTGCCCTGCAGAATATAGAAGCAGTCCGTGGTGGCGGAGGTCACCTTGGTCCGTTCGCATTGCCGATGCTCCAGCCGGCAGAGCACTTCGCCGGATCCGTCGAGATAGCAGTACTCACCGGGCGAGATGGGCTCAGGCGTCGTGGCGCCGAGGGGAATGAAGCGCTCGGTGCCGGTGGTGAACCGCAGCTCGATGTCGCCCTCAACGCGCGCCAGATCGTGCGCCCCGAGCGACAGCCGGGTCGTGAGCGACACGCCGTTGTAGATATCCACCAGAGGGTTGATCGCCGGTACGAGACCTTTGCGCAGGAACAATCCCACCAGGGCTTCCGCTGACGAAGGGAAGCGCTTGTTCGATCGCCCCACGGCATCGTGCAGATTGCGAAAGCCCGCCAGGATGGGATCGTGTTCCAGCATCGCAGGCTGAAGGTCGTCCCGGAGTTGCTCCACCAATGATTCGCGCCAGCCGCTCAGGGCCGTCGCATCGACGTCGGCATTGTCGAGGCCCGTGAGGCGGGCGAATGCACCGCGGACACCCAGTGCGCGGACCGGTTCGGCGATGGTGAAAGTGGGGCGATGCATGGTGCGGCGCGAGTGTAGCAGCGGACCGGGATGCTATCCTCTCGATCCCTGCAACGAACGACCTGGAGGAGAGAGATGAGAACATCCGCGCTGCAAGCGCTCCTTGTCTTCGTCCCCCTTGCCGTGGCGGCGTGCACCGGTATGCCGGCTCGCGTCGAGCCGCCCTCGGTCACGGTGTCTGACGTGCGGATGGGTACGGCGGGCGTCTTCGAGCAGCAGTTCTTCGTGAAGCTGCGCATCCAGAATCCGAACGACAACGATCTGCAGATCAAGGGTTCGAGCTTCGAGCTCGAATTGAACGACCAGCCCTTTGCCAAGGGCGTGAGTGCGCAGTCGGTCACGGTACCTCGTTTCGGTTCCGAGTTCGTCGAGATCGAGGCCGTGAGCAGTCTCGGCAACATCCTGCGCCAGGCCGGGACCATGACTTCGGACGCTGGCATGGAAAAGTTCCGCTACCGCATCAAGGGCAAGCTTGCCACGCGCAATGCGGGTTCGCTGCCGTTCGACGAACGAGGCGATCTGAGCCTCGGGGGCGCACCGGCGCCGTCCAAATAGGGGAGGGAAGCAGTCGATGGAAGACGCGTTGTTTTCGGTGAAGGGGCAGGTTGTGCTTGCCGTCGGGGCGACGCGCGGCATCGGCAAGGCGCTCGCGGGCGGCTTTTCCGAGCGTGGTGCGACGGTGATCATCGCCGGGCGTGACGTGGCCGTGCTGGATGAGACCCGCAAGGAGATCTCGCACGACATTCCGGCCGAGGCGATGAACTGCGACGTCGCCAAGGCGGAGGACGTGACGAAACTGGTGGATGCCGTCATCGCCAAGCACGGCCGCATCGATACGCTGCTCAACGTGGCGGGAGTCAATACGCGCAAGCGCGTCGAGACCTATACGCCGGAAGAATATGACCGCATCCTCGACATCAACCTGCGTGGCCACTTCCTGGTGGCGCAGGCAGTGGGTCGCCACATGCTCGCGCGCGGTCGCGGTTCGATCATCAACATCGATTCCCTGAACACCTACGCGCCGCTCACCGGCGTCACGCCCTATGCCATGAGCAAGGGTGGTGTCACGATGATGACTCGCGGCATGGCGCTCGAGTGGGGTCCGCGCGGCGTACGGGTGAACGCGATTGCGCCGGGTTTCTTCCCCACGGATCTATCGAAGAAGCTGTGGGCGGAGCCCAAGATGCAGGCCTGGGGCAAGACCGTGACACCGCTGCAGCGCTTGGGCGACGTGAAGGAGCTGGTGGGCACGGCGATCTTCCTCGGGTCGGAGGCGAGCGCGTTCGTGACCGGTCAGGTGCTGCGGGTGGACGGTGGTATCTCGGCGGGCATCAACTGGCCGATCGATCTCGGGTAGTCCTGCGGCTCCGGTAGAACGGACGTGCGCTCAGCACCGGGATGCATGGTGAAAAGTTCGGTCTCCTTCCCCCACGCGAGCGTGGGGGAAGGTTGGCACCCTGACCCTCCCCCATCGGAGATGGGGGAGGGGACACGCGGCACGAATGACTCCGTGCCCTTGCCTGGCTCCCTCGGGCTCAGCCGGTCGGCTGGTGCCGACCGCACGCGTGGTCAAGCCTGCGGGGCCCCCCACGGTTTGCCGAGCTGCTTGACGATCTCGTCGTACATCGGTTGCACGTAGCGGTTGAGGCCGGCGACCACGCTGTCCACGTCGATCATCGACGGGATGCGCGTACCGCGAAACTCCACCGGGCCGCCAACCGTCACCACGTGCACGCCGAGCCGCGACAGGTGCTCGGCGAGACGCGGTTCAGTGAGGAGGTAGAGGCGCTTGACGTCGTCGAGGCGGGCGAGCGCGATGACGCCGAGGTACAGGCCGATGATCATGTAGGGGAAGCGCGGGAAATGCAGGTCGCCGAAATCGCGGTCGTCGAGCGGCGCCGGCACCGGCGCCTCGCCCTCACGGCGGCGGAACTTCGAGATGACGGCCAGGCGCGAGGCTTCGGCGATCGCGCTGCGCGGGATGTCGCCCGCCGCGAGCAGATCGCGGTCGAGCGTTCCGGCGCAGACCCGTTCGAACGGCAGCAGTGCCGCAGGATCGTCCGCAGCGGTGCGGATCAGGCGGGCGCAGGCGATGAACTCCCAGGTGCCGATGTGGCGCAGCAGGATGGCCTTGGCGTGCACGTCGTACGCATCGGTTTCGCGCTGGTCGGCGCGGGGTGCTTCGAAGCGCAGGTCTTCGACGTACACGTTGTGCCGCAAGCGGTACGTCTGATCCTTCAGCTCGTCGGTGACGGCCGGGACGACCTCGAATCTCGTCCGGAAGCCGCGACCGAGGTCGCTTTCACCCTTGACCTGCCCCGGTGCGCCCGCAGGCGTGGGTTTGGCTGCCGCCCGGCCGGGCGTGGAACGCTCTGTCATACGGCCCCCGATTCTTGTGCCATCCGGAATGCCGGGCCGGATGGGTCGTCCGCATCGTCGCCCCGAAGGCTACGCCGCCGGCCGCGTCTGTCAACCCCGGTTCCGCAACCCTGGCGAGGCCGCTATAGTCGGCCGTCATTCTTCTTCGCAGGCATGCGGACATGGCGCGCATCAGCAGCCTTCACATCTATCCGGTCAAGGGCTGTCGTGGGATCGCACTCGATGCGACCCGACTCACCTCCACCGGACTGGCATTCGACCGGCGCTGGATGGTCGTGCACCCGGACGGACGCTTCGTCACGCAGCGGGAGTTTCCGCAGCTCGCATTGGTCGATACTGCATTGCATGACGGTTCGTTGACGCTGTCGGCTCCAGGTGTCGCGTCGGTCGAGGTGCGGGATACGCTCGATGGCGCGCCCATGGACGTACAGGTCTGGGGCGATCGGTGCCTCGGCATCGATGCAGGCGACGCGGCCGCCACATTCTTAAGTCGACATCTCGGACGACCGATGCGTCTTGCGCGGTTCGATGCCGCCAGGCCGCGGCCTAGCGATCCGGAGTATGCCGGTGAGCTTCCCGCATTCAGCGAGTTCTCGGACGGCTTCGCGATCCTCGTGATCTCCGAGGCATCTCTTGCAGATCTCAACGGGCGGCTGGAGGTGCCGCTACCGATGAACCGGTTCCGGCCGAACGTGGTCATCGCCGATGTCGATGCGTTCGACGAGGATCATATGGAAGCGCTCACCAGCTCCGGCATGGAACTGCGTCTCGTGAAAGCCTGCACGCGGTGCCAGGTGACGACGACCGATCAGGCAACGGCGGTGGTGGGCGAGGAACCGTTGCGCACGCTCGCCGCCTATCGCATGCACCCGCAGCTCGGTGGTGTCGCGTTCGGTCAGAACGCAGTGGTGGTGCGAGGTGTCGGTGCCACGCTGAGGGTCGGGCAATCCCTCGAGGTCGTCTGGAGTTTCTGAGCGGACTGTCGTCGCGATGCCAGCGGTGGGCTCGGCCTTGCACCAGCGCTCTAAGCGAGATGGGCGCCCCGCTCCTGCAGGAGGAGGCGCAGTATCGAACGATGACAGCGGGTTTCGTCGGTGCAGTAGCACCCGACCGAGAAATCCGTCGTCCTGGACAGTGCGGCCAGCAGGTCGAGCGTACGAGTGTTGTCCGGCGTGCTCATCTCGGCGCGGTAGCGGCGCACGAACGTTTTCCACTGCGCGTCGGTCAGCGCTTCCAGCGCGAGCTTGACTGTCTCCGTGCTCGGCGCGAGGTTCGGAAACCAGACGTCGTACCAGTTCCGGGACGCGTATTCGCTCTTCGGCACACCGCGCGGTGGGCGGCGCACCGTGCCGATGCGCAGGCCCTCATCGGCAAGCCTGGGAGAGCCCAGTCGGACGATGCGAATCGACATGGCACGGTACTCCCACGGACGAAGAAGTGACCAACGATACCGCGGACATCGTCGCATTGCGCGACGACCGCCATGGATTCGGGCTATGTTGCGGCTTTCCTAAACCCTGCGACTCAAGGAGCCCTCGCATGTCCGGTCTGCGCCGTCGGTGTGGTCTAGTCTTCCTGTCGTCCTTCGTGGCTGGCGCAGTGGTGGCTGCCGACCCGGCGCTCAAGGATTGCGATCAGTGCCCGGAACTCGTGGTCATTCCGGCAGGCCAGTTCACCATGGGCGCCAAGCCTGGCGACCACGGTGCCGACGACGACGAGGGGCCGCCCCATGCCGTGACGATCTTGAAGCCCTTCGCGCTAGGCAAGTTCGAAGTCACCTTCGACGAGTGGGAAGCGTGCGTGGCGGACAAGGCTTGCGAGCGCACCGCGGACGAAGGCTGGGGACGCGGCCGGCGGCCCGTGCTGCACGTCAACTTCGAGCAGGCAGCGGGCTATGTGAAATGGCTGTCGGCAGAGACCGGCAAGGTGTACCGGTTGCCGAGCGAAGCGGAGTGGGAGTACGCGGCGCGAGCGGGATCCGTCGAGCCGTGGTTCTGGGGAGCGGATGCCGCGAAGATCTGCGGCTTCGCCAATGTGTACGATGAATCGTCCCACGCGAAGTATCGGTTCGGCTGGCAACCGTTCCGTTGCGACGATCAGGCAGTGGAGACCGCGCCGGTCGGGAGCTTTCCGGCGAATGCCTTTGGTCTCCACGACATGCTGGGCAACGTGTGGGAATGGGTGGCGGACTGCTATCGGTCGTACGACGCTGCGCCGCGCGACGGCAGCGCGGTCGTCATGGACGATTGCAAGAAGCGACTGAGTCGCGGCGGCAGCTGGAATGTGTTTCCTGTGTGGGTCCGCGCGTCCTATCGCTATGGACTCGAGCCGCAGTTGCGGAGCAACAACCTCGGGTTGAGGGTGGTGCGGGAGCTGCCGTAGGTTGCCCCCACCCTAGCCCTCCCCCGGCAAAGCCGGGGGAGGGGATGTACACCCCTTCCCCCACCTTCGGTGGGGGAAGGTTGGGATGGGGGCAAAGGAACTTGCGTGAGCGGCGCTGTCGCGTCGCCC